>Ga0105046_10000566_pt1 | contig 52487 bp, 45 predicted proteins | sample MAT03_FD_78385 | JGI IMG/M metagenome (GOLD analysis project Ga0105046, IMG submission 78385) | Freshwater microbial communities from Lake Fryxell liftoff mats and glacier meltwater in Antarctica - MAT-03 (megahit assembly) | ecosystem: Environmental > Aquatic > Freshwater > Ice > Liftoff... | reverse complement strand
TACATTCGACAGTCTGAGACACCGTCTCATGGCGCTGAACAAGAATTTCCGAGAGTTCATCGAATTACTCGAAAAGCACGGGGTTAAGTTTCTCGTGATTGGCGGGTACGCGGTTGGATTTCACGGTTTTCCGCGATACACGGGAGGCTTGGATATTTTTGTCGCGATCTCCGAGCGGAACGCGAAGGCGCTGATGCGGGTTTTCGCCGATTTCGGGTTTAGCGATATCGGGCTCGCAGAGTCCGATTTTCTCGAAGAAGAAATCATTGTGGAAATTGGCCGAGAGCCGGTGAAGATCCAAGTCCTCACGGGGATCGACGGGGTGGCGTTCGACGCCTGCTACGAAAGGCGGGTGGCGTTCGAGGACGGCGGTTTGCCGGTGCCGTTCATTTCGCTCGACGACCTCATCGCAAACAAATCGGCCACTCCGAGAGCCAAGGATAAGATCGATTCGGAGGAGCTACGGAGGATTCGCGATGCACAGCGGAATGATCCACAGAGAGAGATTACAGGTAATCCGGACAGATAGGCTGACATCTCCGTGCTCCGCTCGACAAAATCACCTAGGACGCCGCCGCCATAGGGAGCACTCCCAACTGCAAGGCAAAAGTTATGACCTGACTCCGTAGGAAACCCTCACGCCATCCGCGATCCTTTCTTCCGCCCGCGCGGCGGAGAATCTCCGCAGGACCCGCAGTCGCCGGTTGACCGCGCCCCTCCGCGCCGCTCGGGTGGACCCATCGGTCGCGCGGCGCTCCTTCCTCGCGCCGGCTTTCTTTTCGATCCTATGCACTCCCCCACCACCCTCGGCGTGATCGGTCTCGGCTCCATGGGCCGCGGTGCCGCCCTCACTGCCCTCAACCGCGGCGTGCCCACCTGGGGCTTCGATGTTAACCCCGCCGCCTGCGCCACCATCGCCGCCGCGGGCGGGCGCATCGCGCCGGACCTCGCGGGGCTCGCCGCTGCCTGCGACGCGGTCCAAATCCTCGTCGTCAACGCCGCGCAGACCGAATCAGTTCTCTTCGGTCCCGTCGGGCTCGCCGCCCACTTGAAACCCAATGCTGTCGTCATCGCCTCGGCCACCGTCGATCCCACCCTTCCGCCGCAATGGGAGGAACGCCTTGCCGCCCTCGGCATCTGGTTGATCGACGCCCCGGTTTCGGGCGGCGCCGTCAAAGCTGCCGCGGGTGAGATGACCGTGATGGCGTCCGGTCGGCCCGAGGCGTTCGACGCCGTCGGCGGCCTGCTCGCGGCCGTCGCCGGGAAGGTCTACCGGCTCGGCGACCGCGCCGGCCTCGGCTCAACCGTGAAGATGGTCAACCAACACCTCGCCGGTATCCACATCGCCGCCGCCTGCGAGGCCCTCGCGCTCGGCATCCGCGCCGGGGCCGATCCGCATCAACTTTACGAGGTGATCTGCCATTCCGCCGGCTCCTCGTGGATGTTCGCCAACCGCGTGCCGCATATTCTGGCCGGCGACTACACGCCGCTCTCGGCGGTGAACGTCTTCGTGAAGGACCTCGGCATCGTCCTCGACGCCGCGCGCAAGCTCGGTTTTCCGTTGCCGCTCGCCGCCACCGCCCACCAGCTCTACCTCGGCACCGCCGGCGCCGGCCACGGCACCGAGGATGACAGCGCCGTCATCAAGCTCTACGCCGCCCTCAGCGGCATCGCCCTGCCCGTCGCGCCGGAGCAAAACGCGCCGTGATCCCCACCGTCGCCGCCCTCAAAAAAGGATTCTCGAAAGGGTCAAGGATTCTCGAAAGGGTCAGGCTTTTCTCTTTGCGGTCCACAGAGTCTCGTGGGTTTAAATCGCTGCCGATGGCTGGCTGCACGTCTTTTGATGGAGCGCCGATACGCCGTAGGCCGGCTCGCCACCCAATGCCGCAACGGCAGGAATTCGCAGGCGTTCTACGAGCAGCTAACCGCAAACAGAAAAGCCCGACCCTTTCCCGATCCCCCGATCGTGCCTGAATTCGAACGGGTCTCGCGCGAAGCCGCGGAGGAAGAGTCGATCGAAGAGTGCGTCAGCGATGGCGTGGGGAGGGGGGAGGGAGGGATCGCTTCGCGGCTTCGTGCCTTCGCGTGAGCTTTTCCGAGGTTGCCAGACAGCTTCTCGCCGAGAGCAAGGTACGCGGACACGTCGGGGGATGGCATGGAGTTGGCAGCGCTTGCGCGCAATCCCGGCCTCGACGGAGCGAGGCCCTCCACGGGATCGTTTTTTTGAGGGAGAGGGGTTACCGACGGCCTCGCCGCGCTCCCGGCGTCGCCGACTGCTTCCTCCGTTCAAGCCGACTCGCCACCGTCTTCGACACCTTGGCAAACTTTCACGCGCCTCCCACACGGCGTCACGCGCGCGGGCCTACTTCACAAGAATCTCCGGCGTCTCGCGCGCCATCTCGGCTTCCCAGCTCGCGAGCCGACGTTTGAGGTCGGCCAATTTCTCTGGCTCCTTGAACGACAGATCCCGCCGCTCGCCGATGTCTTCCGCCAGGTCGAACAGCATTTCGACATTCCCGTCCTGCATATATTTCCAGTCTCCGTGGCGGACGGCCTTTTGCTGGCGCCCGGTGCGATCGATTCGCCACGCCAGCGTGCGCGTTTCGGGCGGGCGCGCGCCGGTCAGGATCGGGATGAGGTCGATGCCATCGAAGGGCCGGCCCTCCGCCGCTTTTGCCCCGGCGATCGCGGCAAACGTGGCCGACAAATCCATCGTGATGCCGACCTGTGGCGTCACCGCGCCACGCGGCAATTTCGCGGGCCAACGCATGATGCACGGGACGCGGATGCCTCCTTCCCAGAGCGTCGACTTGTGATGGAACAGCGGCGAGTTGTCCGAGTAGCGTTCGCCGCCGTTATCGGAGCTGAGCACGACGAGCGTGTTGTCCAGCACGCCCTGCTTCGCCAATTCCGCGAGAATCATCCCGACGCCTTCATCCACCCGCTCGACCATCGCCGCATAGATCCGGCGATCGCCGTCATACATGTTGGCTTTCGTCACGCCCGGTTTCGGACGATCGGGCGGCTGGAAAGGAGCATGCACCGCGAGATGCGGCACATAGAGGAAAAAGGGCTCGCGCGCGTGCTTGCCGATGAAATCGACGGCGCGGCGGTTGAGCAGATCGGTGAGGTAGCCCTCGACCTTCACGGGCTTCAGCCCGTCGCGCAGCGCGTAGGTGCCATCGTAATACGCATGGTTGTAGTAATCGGCGTGGCCCAGCAACTCGCCGAAATATTCGTCGAAGCCGCGGCGCGTGGGGTTGTATTCGTCCTTGTAGCCGAGGTGCCATTTCCCGAATGCGCCGGTGGCGTAGCCCGCCGCCTTCAGATATTGCGGGAGCGTTGGCACCGAGGTGGGCAGGCCAAGCCCGTGCATGTCGGTCTCGCGCACCCACTCGCCGCCCTGGCGCCGGAAGGATTCCGCCGTGAACCCAAACGCCCACTCGAGCCCGACGCGCTGCTGCCAGCGCCCGGTGATGAAACCGGCCCGCGTTGGCGAACAGACGGGCGCGTTGGCGTAGAAATCGGTGAAACGCACGCCCTCCCGCGCGAGGCGATCGATGTGCGGCGTGCGAATATCCTTCGCGCCATAAGGCCCCGAGTCGGCATAGCCGAAATCGTCGATCAGGATGAAGACAATGTTGGGCCGGGTCTCGGCCGAAAAACCGGCAGAGACGAGGGCCGCTAAAATCAGCGAGAAAAACGGGAAACGTATGGGGTTCATGATCGGCGACGTGAAGCGAGGGGCGTGGAAGGATCGACTACACGCGGCAGCCGAGGGTGCAACGCGATAAGAGACGGAGATACCGTGGGTGACGGAAACGTAATCGTCGTGCAAAAGAGGTCATCGACGGGCAATTCCCCAAACGACCGGCAACCGGCCGGTCGCGGCGGTTAGACTGCAGTTCCGTGGAGCTCGTCTCCTCGTGAAGCACGAACCACACGACGCGACCCCTTCCGATCCGACTGCGCCCCTGACACCCATGTCACAGCTCGCAATATCCGGCTGTCGGCGACGTTTTCCACCCGAAGGCAATCGCATAGATCGGCACGATGCATTTCAGCGGACTGGCCGCCCGGTCGATGTGGCTTGCCCTGCAGCTTTCGGTTCCTTCGGCCCTTCGCTCCTGCCGGACGGCGTGAAGGCCGGACTCCAAACGCCGACGTCCGAGCTTCCGCGGGGTTGCGCGACAGCCTCGCTCTCGCGGCTCTCCATGGCAGAAAGCCTACGATCGCGAACGCCGCGGCGTCAACGCAGCAGGGACGGTCCTACCATCGCCATTGGCCGCAGGTCTTTTCCGCTACTTCGTCCAGTTGACGTTTCCGACCTCGGCGATGGGTACGCAGGGGTCGAATCGTCCGGGGACCGGGTTATAGTGGAGAACGTTTTTGCCGATTTGCTCGGAGCTGTAGAAGCCGAGGACGGTCGCCTCGCGCATCTGGTGAAAAAAGGTCTTTTGCTTTTTCTGAGACTCCACCGCGATCGCCTTGAGGAGAGCGTCCTGCTGCGCCGGCGCGAGTTCCGCGAACGAAAGCGTGTGGGCGGCTTTGCTGCGCTTTTCCAGATCGGCCAGGCCCGCGGCAATCGTCCGTTTTTCCTCGTCCGTCATGTACTCGCCGTACATCAGGTCGATGAACGCGGGGACGCCCACGTCGATCGCGCCCGGCGTGTCCGTGCGGGGGATAATCCGCTCGGCGACGGCCGCCACGGTTTCGGTTTGCGACGCACTGAAAGACGCCTTCGGCGCAGCGCTTCCAGCAACGCCCGACTTCGCGCGTAAGACGCCGTTGAGCAGCGAGGGCGAGAGCGCCACGCCCAAAAGCAGGCCGGCGCGACGGATCGCCTCGCGGCGGGTCAGGTCGACGGATGGGGACGAGGAAAAAGACATGATCGGAGCCTCGGGCTACAGGTTGTTTTTCTTCAGCTCGTTCACCGCATAATCGCAGGCCCGGGCCGTTAGAGCCATGTAGGTCAGGGAGGGATTGACGCAGGCCGACGAGGTCATGCACGACCCATCCGTGACGAAAACGTTGGGAACGGCGTGCACCTGATTCCAGCGATTGAGCACCGACGTCTTGGGATCGCGCCCCATCCGCGCGGTGCCCATTTCATGAATACACAGGCCGGGCGCGAGCGGATCGTCGAAGGGGGTGACCTCCTTCAAACCCGCCGCGTCGAGCATCTCCACGGCGGACGTCTTCATATCCTTGCGCATCGCGTACTCGTTTTCCTTCCACTCGCAGTCGAAAGTGACCGTCGGCTGACCCCATTTGTCCCGCACCGACTTGTTCAAGTAGAGCCGGTTGGCGTGGTAGGGCAGACATTCCCCCCAGGCGCCGATGCCCATCCGCCAAGGGCCGGGGGCGATCAGATCGGCCTTGAGGCCGACGCCGAAATGGCTGAGCTCGTTGATACCGCGCGCCCAATCCGTGCGGTTGGCGCTGCCCTGATAGCCGAAGCCGCGAACGTAGTCTTTTCGCTCGGTCTTCTTGTCCAGATTCCGAAAACGCGGGATATAGATGCCGTTAGGGCGCTGGCCACGATAGTACTTATCGGCGAATTCCTCCGAAACACCGCTCGCACCCACCTTGAAATGGTGGTCCATCAGATTGTGGCCCAGCTCGCCGCTGTCGTTACCCAGCCCGGTGGGGAACCGATCCGAGATCGAATTTAGCAGAATGGAGGTGGAGGCCACCGTCGACGCGCAACAGAAGACGATCTTGGCGTAATACTCGATGACCTCGTTCGTCTCGGCATCGACGATCCGGACGCCCGTCGCACGGCCCTTGTCCTGGTCGTAGATCAGTTCGTTAACGATCGAAAACGGACGTAACGTGAGATTGCCGGTGGCAAAGCCCGCTGGAAGTGTGGCGACGTTGCTGCTGAAATAGGCACCGTAGGGGCAACCTCGGATACAACGGTTGCGGTACTGGCAAGTGCCCCGGCCGTTGTGCGGTTGGGTGAGGTTCGCCGTGCGACCGATGATGAGGGGACGCCCGCCGAAGGAAGCGGCGACCCGAGCCTTCACATGTTGCTCGAGACAATTCAATTCCATCGGAGGAAGAAATTGACCGTCGGGCAAATGGGGAAGGTTTTCGATGCTGCCGCTGATGCCGACGAAGCGTTCCGTGTAATCGTACCAGGACGCGATGTCCTCGTAGCGGATCGGCCAGTCGATCGACATGCCGTCCTTCGCGTTCGCCTCGAAGTCAAGATCGCCCAGCCGATACGATTGGCGTCCCCAGAGGAGGGAGCGACCGCCGACGTGATAGCCGCGCATCCAGTCGAAGCGCTTGTCCTCGGAATAGGGGTTCTCGAGGTCGTTGACGAACCAGTGAGCGGAGGCCGGCGAGGTGGTGTAGCCCGTGCGGTTCTGCTTCTCCTGCTTGGCCATCTCGGCGTTGGTGATTTTCGTCCGTCCGGGAAACTCCCACGTTTCCTTCATCGCGGTGGGATAATCGCCGTGCTTCACGTCGCGTCCCCGCTCCAGCACCAGAGTTTTCAAGCCCTTTTCGCTGAGCTCCTTGGCAGCCCAGCCACCGCTGATGCCCGACCCAATGACGATGGCGTCGTAGGTGTTTTGTTTCGTGCCGGCTCCTTGAATGGTCATGGGTGTAAGCAGCTAAAGGAAAACGCTGTGGGGAAAAAGAGGAGCGTTCGGCCTCGCGGCGAGCCAAGAAACGACTCACACGCCCCCATTGCAACCGAGCGATGCATCTTGCCAAGCCAATTGACGACAAGGGAGCGGTTGCCTCCCTCCGACTCCGCGATGGAATCACTTTGCGACCGCGGACGTCAGGCGTTTTTCGCGCGGCGCTCGAACCTGCCTGGTGCCCTCCAAGGTGTCTTCCACGTAAAGATCCTTCACCAGCACCATGACGACAACCGCGATGGGCATGGCAAAAATCACTCCTAATGCTCCAAACAAAAGGCCGCAAAAGACGATCGCCAAAAGTCCAAGCACGGGCGGAAGTTTCACCGCCCACCGTTGCACCAGCGGCGTGATCACATTGCTTTCGATCTGCTGCACCGCGATGTAGGCCAATGCGACGTAGATCGCCGCTTCTGGCCCTTTCGTGAAGGCCAGCAAGATTCCGGGCACCGCCGACACGATCGGTCCGATCACCGGCACAAACTCGAAAAGCGCGGCCAGCACACCCAAAGACAAGGCTAAGGGCACGCCGAGAATTCCTAAAGCGGTGCCTGTCAAAACACCGACCGCGATCATCGCAATCACCTGAGCCAATAACCATTTACGCAATGCTTCTCCCGAATCGTTCAACGCCCGCTTTACCTGCGGACGGCGTGGAACCGGGATCAGGCGGAGCAAGCCGTCACGATACAGGGTCGGGTCGATGGCGAAATAAAGCCCGAGAAAGAGGATCAAAAGCAGATTTCCGACGGCGCCGAAGGTTGCCGCCAGCATCGCGCTGGCCTGCGTGAACGCTTCCTTATTGGCCCCGGATTGGTTGAGCGATTCGATAACGATCCGTCCGACCGGAGACACATTTAACCAGTCCCGTAACTTTCCGACCGCACTGGGCAAGCGTATTTTCAGTTCGGCGAACTGGTGGGCGACCTCGCTCCCGAACAACCAGGTAAACAGTCCGAAAATGGCCGTGAGGCCCAATACCACCACGAGCAGGCTCCAGCGGGGTGCCAAGCCAGTCAGACGCGTCAAGGGCATCGACAACGACAGCAATACGGTCGCCAAGACGATTCCTCCAAAGGCGATTACTATCGCCTCAGTCGTGACCCAAATCATCGCCGCAAGCGCCAACAGCACAATGGCGACGAGCACATGGCGAACGAATCCTTTCTCGGGACGAGGGTGCATGCGTTAAGACCCGCTGGACGAGCGAGTCGCGCATTGGTGGTCCGCTGTACAAAGGAGTTCCTTCACATCGCCCAGTTCTTGGCGGGGGATGACCGTTCCACTCTCGACGCGAATGCAAGACGATCCCCCGGCCAGATTACGACGGACCTGGCAGGAAAGAATCTCGGAGCGAAAGGCCAGGCAGGAGCCTCAGCCTGACCTGACCCGCCCATTGTTACGTTTTTGGTGTCTTTTTGGCTGTAGAGTACATAGAACTGGGGCGATTTCCCTGTTCTTTCGATGGTCGTCCCTTCGCGTTCACATGATCTTAATCGCAAAACCCGCCGCCCAATTTTGTTTTTTTGGCTAGATTATGGTCTGTTTTGGCAATTTTAGGGCTTTTTCAGCCTAAAAAATAGCGCAATGGCCTTTTGAGCCGGACTCTTTTTGAACGCGACCTCCCTCTTGGACACTAACTCCCGTCCCTTCAACTCAACCCAGGCTAATCTTGGACCTTAAACAGATAAAGCAAGTCATCGACCTGATGAAGCGCTCCGACCTCACCGCTTTTGAGGTCGAGGAGGAAGGCTTCAAGATTAAGATCAAACGGGGATCGGACTCGCTCCCGATCGTTAACCATCGGCCCGTATCCGGGCAATATCTCGAGTTGCCTCCCGCCGAATCCGCCGCACGGGCGGCACCGGCCGCGCCTAACGGCACCCGTTCAGGACCGGCAGCCGACGAAGCTGGAATGACTTATATCAAGTCTCCGATGGTGGGGACATTTTACCGGTCGTCTTCACCGGAAAGTAAATCGTTCATCGATCTCGGAGCCAAAGTGACCGAGTCGACGGTGGTCTGCATTATCGAGGCGATGAAGATCATGAACGAAATCCAGTCGGAAGCCAAAGGCTCCGTGGTGGAAATTCTCGTCGAGAATGGTCAGCCGGTCGAATACGGCCAGCGCCTCTTCAAGGTTAAGCAGGATTGACGCGTTTTCGTTTAAGCCGCTAGCCCACGCCGAGATCGCTTCAAGCGATGCCGCTTTCGGCGCGGGCTAGCGGCTTCATTTTCAGCACATTATGATTCAAAAGGTTCTTATCGCCAATCGCGGCGAGATCGCGCTCCGCATTGTGCGCGCCTGTCGCGAACTGGGAGTCAAAACGCTCGCCGTGTATTCCGAAGCCGACGTGCAGTCACTGCATGTCCAACTCGCAGACGAAGCCATTTGCATCGGAGGTCCCAGAAGCGCGGATAGCTACCTCCGCGCCGATCGGATCATCAGCGCCGCCGAAATCGCCGACGTGGATGCGATCCATCCCGGCTATGGTTTTCTCTCCGAAAACGCCAAATTTGCTGAGCAATGCGAGTCCTGCAATATCAAGTTTATTGGGCCTAAATCACGTAGCATTAAAATGATGGGTGATAAATCGGTCGCCAAGGACACGGTCCGCAAAGCCGGCGTTCCGATCGTCCCGGGGTCCGACGGACCCGTGGAAAGCGAATCCGAAGCGGTCAAAACTGCTCGCAGGATTGGGTATCCGGTGATCATCAAAGCGGTTGCTGGAGGCGGTGGCCGCGGCATGCGAATTGCCCATAACGACGTGTCTTTCGCCAAGGAGTATCACGTCGCTCGTAACGAAGCGGAAAAAGCCTTCGGGAATGGCTCGGTCTACATCGAGAAGTACATCGAGAAGCCTCGGCACATCGAGTTCCAGATCCTCGCCGATAGCCACGGAAAGATTCTTCATCTCGGCGAGCGCGACTGCTCGGTGCAGCGGCGCCACCAAAAGCTGATCGAGGAATCGCCTTCGCCGTTTTTGACTCCCGGTTTGCGCAAGACGATGGGCAAAGCGGCGATCAAAGCGGCAGCCGCGGCCGATTATGAAAATGCCGGCACGATCGAATTCCTCGTCGATGCAAAGGGCAATTTTTACTTCATCGAGATGAATACCCGGATCCAGGTGGAACACCCCGTTACGGAGGAGTGCACCGGAATCGATCTGATCAAACAACAGATCAAAATCGCGAATGGCGAGAAGCTCGATTTCGACCAGGGCGACATTAAATTCGAGAAACACGCGATCGAGTGCCGCATCAACGCCGAGGACCCTGCGCGCAATTTCACCCCCTCACCCGGGACGATCGGACTGTACTATGCTCCCGGTGGACACGGCGTCCGCGTCGATAGCCACGTTTACAGCGGATATTCGATTCCTCCCTACTACGACTCGATGATCGGGAAGCTGATCACCTACGGTCCGAATCGCAAAACCGCATTGGAGAGGATGTACCGTGCCCTGAGCGAATACCTGATTCGCGGGATCAAGACGACCATCCCACTCCATAAGGCGATCATGAGCGATCCGGTGTTTATCGAGGGCAAAGCGACCACGGGGTACATGGAAGAGTTCATGGCTCGCACGCCTACGGATCTGTTTACGTAAACTTCCGCTGAAAACGGCCGTTGGTAGAAGGCCCGCCGTTTTTCTGTCCGGTTGGTTGCAACCAATTCCGAAAGCACGTAGTCTCACTAGTCATGCAAGCGACCGAATTTATCCCACCGACTCGTATCGACGACCAACCGGAACTCGGGGAGATCAAGATCAACCACACGGTGGTTGCCAGCATCGTGCGCCTGGCCGCGCTCCAGATCAAAGGGGTGGCGGCGGTTGGCGGCGGTTTGGTCGACGGCATCAGCGAACTTTTTTCCAAGCGAGAAGCGGACGCACGGGGCGTTCGGGTGACGGAAAATACCGATGACGCCTATTCGATCGAGCTCCGGATCGCCATTTTGTACGGCACCGAGATCGGACGGACCGCTTACGAGGTCCAACTGGCCGTTCGCAAACAGGTCATGGCGATGACCGGCAAGAACGTGGCCAAGGTCGACGTGATTATCGAAGGCGTCCGCCTTCCGTCGGAGCATGGTCCGAGCGAACGCTCGGACGATGTTTGGCCCGAAGCGCCCGCCACGGATTGAGGAAAGTCCGTCCGCTCGGCTTCGCCGAAGAAGAAGCCTAGGCAAATCGCGGGGTTGCACGCGCTGGGTTTTGCACCCACAACCGACCTGTGTTTTCGATCGACGCCACGTTCATTTCGCCCCTTCAGGCCGCCATCGTCTGGGCACTCTTGGCATTGGTGGTCATCTTGATCGTGCTGCGAGGGCCCCAAACCCTCGTCCTCGCCCAAGATAAAGCCGGCCGGCTGGAGATTTCGCGTCACGCTCTCCATCGCGTTCTGGAAACGTGCTGCGAACAGGTGCGGGGCATCGCTTCGGCCCGAGCGCTCGTGGTGCGAAAAGGGAGGCTTCTGCACACGGTGCTGCGTCTGAAGATTCGCCCCGACGCCAAACTCGACGCGATTCAAGGCTACCTCACCCAGGAAATCACCGAGATCTATCGGCAAAATCTGGGACTGAAGGATATCGGCGCGATCGAAATCAAAATCGTCGGGGTCGAAGCCGCAGAAAACTCGTTTTAGGATGGGAACGAGCGGGCGGCGAGCGCGCGAGCGCGAAGCAACGGCGTCGCCCCGAAAATCCACGCGCTCTCGCGAAGGGGATTTTCCGGTTCGCATCGCTCCCGCTCTCGGCGGGCGCAGGCACGATCGCATGGGTGCGGTCTCCATCCGAAAAGCGCTCCGGGGAATGCATCCGTTCGCGCGGTAGACGGGCATCGTCGCGGCTCGTGGCAATGGCCCGAGGTTGCGACGGTTCTCGACACCGTCTGCACGGCGGGGAACTCTTCCCTTCGCGCCGTGATTTTTGGACCCTTCCCGACCGCTTTCTCGAACCGTCCCGCCGGACCCGCACGGGGGATCCACCGCGTTCTCGCGTGAGCGGCGGACGCAAAACGCTCGTCACCGGTGGCACCGGCTTCCTCGGTCGCCGGCTGGTGGAACGGCTCCTGGCGCAGGGCCGCACCGTTGCCATTCTGGGCCGCACACCCGCGCCCGAGCTCAGCGCGCGTGGAGTCGAATTCATCCGGGCCTCGCTGGACGATGCCGCCGCCGTGCGCGCGGCCTGCCAGGGCAAAGAGACCGTTTTCCACGTCGCCGCCCGCGTCGGGGTCTGGGGCAAGTACGACGATTTCTTTCGTAGCAATGTGTTGGGTACACGAGCGGTGCTCGACGGCTGCCGCGAGCACGGCGTGCCCCGGCTCGTCTACACCAGCACTCCGAGCGTGGTCTACAATGGCCAGCCCCTGGCGGGCGCCGACGAGTCGCTCCCCCTGACGCGCGCGTGTCCGAGTCCCTACCCCTTGACCAAGGCGATCGCGGAAGAAGCGGTCCTCGCCGCCCATTCGCCGTCGCTTCGCACGGTGGCGCTGCGCCCTCATCTGATCTGGGGCGTGGGCGACCCGCACTTGATTCCGCGTGTCCTCGAGCGAGCGCGGGCGGGAAAACTTCGCATCGTCGGACGTGGCGATAATCGGGTCGACATGGTGCACGTCGAAAATGCGGTCGATGCCCATCTGGCCGCCGAAAACGCACTGAACGTCCCCGCGCAGAGCGGCGGGTCCACGGCGGGAGGGCGCGCTTATTTCATCACGAACGGCGAGCCCATCGCACTTTGGAGCTGGATCAATGACCTCCTTCGCGCACTGGGCGATCCGCCGGTGACGGGTCGCGTCGGACTCGGTGCCGCCCGAACGGTCGGGTTAGGGTGCGAAATCGCTTGGCGTTGCCTGCGGTTACGCGGCGAACCGCCCATGACGCGCTTCGTCGCCGAAGAGCTGGCCAAGGATCACTGGTTCTCGATCGAGGCCGCCCGCCGCGATCTAGCCTACGTGCCGCGAGTAACGATGGCAGAAGGCACCGCCGAACTGGTGAAAGCGCTGCGGCGGTCGTAGCCGCGGAGCGCGGGGAAGGGCCGCCCGCCGCGAAATCGGACAAAAAAAGCTGCACGGCCCCAAAGGGCGGTGCAGCTAGGTCGAACGAACGTGAGGCTAGAACGGAAGGCTCACTGCGCGTCGAGGAGGAAGGCCTCGACGATGCCGACACCCGTCACGCCACCCTTGCCGCGCACGATCGTCGTGTACACGCCAGGGTTGAGGGTGACGACCATCGCGGATTCGCGGTCGTTAAGCGGGGCCAGGCCGGTTGCTTGGATGGCCGCTTGCTGCGTGGCCTTCCAATCGTCGTTCAAGACGATCGAGTTTTGGCCCTGGAAGAGTTCCAACGTCGTATCGGAGACCGGGCTGGCCAGTCCGAAGAGCGAGAGCGAAGGCCCTTGAGCGCGGATCAGCACCCGGACCGGGGCATTCCCGCGAATGATGAGACCGCCGATGAGAACCTGATCGCCCGTGCCCACGAGACCGCGGGTGGAGATATTGACCAGCGGCCAGACGCCCGCCTTGGGATTCTTCACGGTGTTACGACCGTTATGAGGCGTCGCGGCGTACGGGAACACCTTGCTGTAGATCGAATCGTTGGCCGAAACATTATCGATGCCGTCCACGATCGTCAGCTTGAGCGGATTCGTGCGCAGATCGCTCAAGACTGCCGTGATGGCGATATCGATTACATCGTCGCCAAAGCGGCGTCCATTGGGCCATCCGCCAGGGATCGTTCCCGTGGGGAAGCCGGGCAAACCGGGCTGGACCGTCGAGGTCAAAGCGTCGCCGCCGAACACACCGAGACGGGAGAAGCCAGCATCGTCCGCATTTGCCCCGATGCGGCGCGCCGCAGCGGTCGAAAGATCGACTTTGATGACGTCGGGAATGAAGATGCCCACGAGATCGGTCCGATTCGTCTCGGGCGCAGCCTTCTGACCGCCAAAGATGAGCGCATTGATCAACGCAGCGAGTTCGGGCGTTTCCGCATATTGACGGAAGAGAGCATTGTCCTGCGTGGGTTTCGTGCGATTATAGAGATCCTTATCCTTGATCGCAACCAGAGCCTCCGCGAAGAGCGGGTTGCCCTGGCGACCGACTTGGACGAAATCGCCGCTGACGACGGGCGCAGCGGAGTTACTCAGGATCTGCGTTGCGCGGCGACTCGTCGTGGCGTAAACGCCGACGACCTGCTGATCGCCGCCCAATTCGGCGATCGGAATCTCCAGGACGATCATGTGGATATTGAATCCGCCCTGACTATCGAACGAGTTGTTCGCGCCCGTACGGAGCTTGAGAAGATCGAAGATAGCATTGATATCGCCGTAAAAACCGTCCTCGCGCTGACCGGCAAAACTGCGATAGCCCGCGGAAAGCGTCGCGATCGCCTGCGTCGTATATTGATCGAGCTGCGCGGCATCTGCGACGCCGTCCTTCGCGATGTTATTTCCGTCGTTACCGCGATTGTAGAGCGGCGTGGCGATACCTTGATTGTTCGGAGGAACCGTACCCGTCCCGAGGGTCGTGGTACTTCCGCCGGCAACCTTGGTCACCGTGTAGGATTGTGTAAAATTCTGGCTCGCATCGCCGATCGTATTGATCACGCCGAGGTACGATTGAAGGATCGTCGCCTGACTCTTGTACGCGGAGTTGAACCGGAACTGGTAGGCGATCGAATCGGCACCCGTGGCGAGATTCGCTCCGCTCGAGATGAAAATCTGGTAGAGGACGTTATCGTCGAAATTGTATTTGTTGGGGCCTACGCCGGGCTCCTCGTGCGGATAAACGCCCAGGGCTACTTGGAGGTATTTCTGACCGTTGCGCGTGGCGACAAATGCGTAAACGTCCGTGGTATTGGCGGCGGGATCTAGCGTCACCAGCGGTGCGTCCATGTGACTGGAGGCCAAGGCTGTCGTCGGTGCCAGGGCGGGAATGCCGAAGGCGAGCAGGCCGGCGAGGCCTGCGGATCTGATTCGTGTGATTTTTTTCATGGTCGGTGGGTTGTATTTTCCGGTGGGGAAAGGGGAAGGACGCCTAATTTGTGGACGCGACCGATACGAGCGCTCCCGTTCGAGCGGCGAGTTGGTCCTGCTCCGAGGGCGTGAGGGTCGCAGACATGGACTTGGCATTCGCGAAGTGGTCCGCAGCGCGGGCAACGTCTCCTGCGCGCCGCGCGATTTCGCCGGCATGGAAGAACAGGCGGGCGTCCTTGGTTTTTTCGGCCAGCGCAGCCTGCATGGCCTTGTCCGCACCGGCCACATCGCCGGAGGCGAGCAGCGCCCAGGCAAGCGCATCGTGAGTGAACACGTCGCCCCGCGCGCTGCCTTCGGCTTGCGCAAGCGAGAGCGCACGTTCCACGAAGAGTCCGCGCGAAGCCAAAAAGAGAGAAAGCGTCCGGGGATCGCCGGCTTCGCCCCGAAGGATCAACTCCGCCTCGACGGCCTCCGCGCCCGCGCTATCGCCGGAAACGCGCAGCGCATCCGCGAGCCACCAGCGGTACTCCGGGAGTGGATTCAACTCAACCGCACGCTTGAGCGTGGTTGCCGCTCCGGTCTTGTCACCCCGGGCTAGGCCGGCACGACCGGCGGCGAGCATGGCCGGCGCATAGTCGGGGACCAGCGTCAGCGCCTTGTCGGCGAGTTGCCACGCCTCCTGCGACTGGCCCAGTTGCAGACGATAGCCCGAAAGCCGAACGAGCGTCCACGCGTAGGTTTCGCCGTCGCGTGGCGAACTCGCCATCATCGCTTGCGTCATCGCTTCGACCGCCCCGGGCACATCTCCGCGCAGCCAGCGAAAATGAGCCGCGCGCGCGTAGGCTTCCGCGCCCGGGCGCAGGTTCATCGACCGCTGGCACGCGGCCACCGCTTCGTCGATGCGGCCTTGCTCCATTAAAATGTCGCTGAGCAACGCATAATCCCACGCGAGGCCTCGCTCCGCAACAAGCGCCCGGGCCAATGGCTCCGCCTCGGAGAAGCGGTGCAAATTGTGCATTACATGGCCGCGGAGCAGACGGCTTTCGGGCGTGACGCCGAACCTCGCGTCCATCGCGACGGCGGCGGTTTCCGCGAGCTTATAAAATCCGGTGTCCTGAGTCTTGCGTGCCTTCGCAATAAAGGCCCACCCCAAGCGTTCGAAGGAACCCGCGGTTGCCTTCGGTTCTCGAGCGCGCTCCTGCCAACGGGCGATTTCGGTATCCTCCCTCGAGGTCCCTCCGACGGGAAGCAAAACCATCCGTTCCGGCGACAGTCCGGAATCCACCGCGACGACGGCAGAGACAGAAAACGGGAGCACGGAAAACAGAGACAGGACGAGGGCGGCGCAAGTCTTCACGCATCTGGATCGCGCGAACGCTCGTCGCGGATGCATCGAAAACGCAAAAAGACGAAAAATCCGTCCCGTGCGCTGCTTAAAATATGCGCGCGGCAGGGAGATCGTCCCGACAAAAGGGCCCGGTGACCTCGAGACCTCTTCGCGCGAAACGGCCCTGCGGATGCGCGCGCGGACGGTTTTCAGGAGAAAACGGTTCTCTCCAATAACCAATACACACCTGCCAGAGCAACCAGGGACGACAAGATGGGCACGACCCGTTGGGGAAACGCCGGACGTCGCCGTGCCCACCACAAAAGCGGCAGCACCACGGCGGCAACTCCCAGTTGACCGAGCTCGACGCCCAGATTGAACGAAAAAAGTGGAACGAGAAGACCACCGGGCGTCGCTCCGACGCCGAGTTCGCGGAGCACACCCGCGAATCCGAAACCATGGATCAATCCGAAGAGGAACGTGAGCAGCCATCGACCCGTGGGTTCGGTGCCGCGGCGCAGCAGGTTTTCCACCCCGACAAAAACGATCGAGGCGGCGATCGCCGGTTCGATCACCCGCGGGGAAATCGTCACCCAGTCGAGCGTGGCCGCAATCAGAGTCAGCGAATGGCCGACCGTGAAGCTGGTGACCACCGCCAGCATCGAACGCCAGCGCGTGCAAACGACCAAAACACCGAAGAGGAAAAGCAAATGGTCATATCCCGTGAGAATGTGTTCCACACCGAGGGTCAGAAATCCTTCGAACGAACCGGCGGACGGGGTTGTCGGCGGAGGAGACGAGACGGCCGTGGCGACGGGAGGAACGTCAACGCGGCCTGCCGCCAACGCGGGCGGAAGCGTGACCTCCAGGTCGGACTCGCGAAGATGAAGAAGCTTTTCGGCCAGAAGCACGCCCTCCGACGTCACCACCGTCGCATATTGGCGATGCCCCGGGGGCAAAGCCGGAAAAAGGCGCGACTTGACGGTCAACCGGGAGCCCGCGGGTCGCTTGAAGCCGAGCTGAAACTCAACGTTGTCCCCGGCCACCAGGATCGTCTCGGGCTTCGTCGCCAGAACGAGCGGAGCTTCGTCCAACTCGAGCGTGTAGAAGCCGGACGCGAGTTCGGTCAGTGCCTGCTGGGTTTCTCCTAAATCGTGCTGACGCCGTTCGGGAGGCAGCAGTTGCGCCGCATCGACGGGAGAAAGGGCGACGACCAGGGAGATCTCGTTCACGCGGACCTCGACGCGCAACGTGCTCAAGCCGGGATCGTGGGCACACAGGAAACCGGACAGGGCCAAAAAAAACAGGCCGACTCGAAAAATCGCGAATCGCGGCGTCATATGCCTCCACTAGGCATAAAATCCGCAAAAAGTTGCAAGCCACGTCCGCCGGACGAGACCGCGTGGGCGCTCACTGCAGCGTTGCGTCGCGACTCGGGATGCGTTTTTGACCGGGGATGGCTCCCGCTCTCCTCGTTCTCGCTGCAGGTCTCGGTTCGCGGTACGGCGGTCTCAAGCAAATCGAGGCAGTGGGACCCTCCGGGGAAACCCTGCTGGACTACGCGGTCTACGACGCATGGCGTGCCGGCTTTCGCCGGATGGTCTTCGTGATCCGACGGGATTTCGAAGCGGCTTTCCGCGAAAAGGTCGGCGGCCGCTATCTCGGCCGGATGGAAGTGGACTATGTGTTCCAGTCTTTGGATATATTACCCGCGGGCTTCGTTCCTCCCGCCGGCCGGGAGAAACCGTGGGGCACCGGACACGCGGTCTGGTGCGCGCGCGAGGCGGTTCGCGAGCCCTTCGCCGCCATCAACGCCGACGATTTTTACGGGGCCGATGCCTTTGCGAGGCTCGCCTCGTTTTTGGAGACCGCCTCGAACGCTCCCGCGGCACCCCGCTCCTTCGCCATGATCGGCTACCGACTGTCCGCCACGCTTTCGGAGGCCGGCACGGTTTCCCGAGGAATCTGCGACGTCGGTTCCGATGGGCTTCTCACCCGGATCTCCGAACGCACCGGCATCGCCCGAACGGACGTCGGCCACGGCGCCGCGCTCGGGGGCGACGAACGCGTTTCCATGAATTGCTGGGGCTTTACGCCCGCACTGTTCGCACCGCTCGACGCGGGATTCCGTGACTTTCTGCATGCACACGGAAACGACCCGAAAACGGAATTTTATCTGCCAACGGCGGTGTCCACGATGATTGCGAACGGTCAGGCGACCGTCCGGCTCCTCCCCACTTCCGGCGAATGGTTCGGCGTGACCCATCGCGACGACAAAGCGCGGGTCCAGGCTGCGCTGGCCGCACTCGTCGCAGCCGGGAGCTATCCTGCCACGTTGTTTGCGGGCGCGTGAGTTCGGGAGAGAATGCGAAAACGGCTCGCTCCGCCGATCTTCGGCCTAAATCCGACGGAGGGACACGTTCTGGAGACTGTCTCGCACCCCGGCGAAAGCTCGGACGGTAGAGTTTGGAGTCCGGACTTTAGTCCGTCCGGAGCGATTGCCATCGAATTTCGGACGGCCTTAAGGCCGGACTCCAAACGTTTTTGCTGCGCGGGGGGTGTCGATCTTTGCGTTGTGCGGGCGATCGACTGGAGTGTACTCATGCAAGCGGGCCTTTCGATCCGAGTCTAGGTATGGCGGTGACGAGGTGCCGCTGTGGAGGCTGGCCTAGAGCGGGTGCGAGACGGTCCGGAAGCGTGGCCGGGATTTTCCGTCGGTCAGGGAACCCCGCGCGACGGATAACGAAGGTGCGACGTTGGCAACGCGCGAGCGCGCAATCCCGGCCACGAGCGTGGCCCTCCAACGAACCCTCTTTTCGCAGGGCTACCCCCTTGCGGACAAACCAGCTGGCAAAGGGATTGCTAGGGAAGGAGCGGGCACGCACATTGAACCCTCCCGTCTCAGCGCTCCCTCCTTGCGATTTGTCCAACGAACTTCTCATCGTCGTCCTCCTCGTGGTCGCCAACGGCTTTTTGTCGATGACGGAGACTGCGGTCGTTTCCTCGCGCAAGGCCCGCCTGCTTGAAAAGTCCCAAGCCGGGGATGCCAATGCGCGGCGGGCGCTGGCCCTGATGGATCACCCCCAACGTTTCCTCGCGCTCGTGCAATTCTGGCTGACGTTGAGCGGGATGATTGCGGGCGTGCTCGGGGGGGCCCGGTTCGCCGTGCAGCTCAACGTGTGGTTGCAGTCCTGGTGGGCAGACGTTCCCTGGCTGGCCCGGCAGTCCCAATTCGTCGCCTTCGTTGCCGTGACGATCGGTCTGACCTCGTTTATGCTGTTGTTCGGCGAATTGGTGCCGAAACGAATCGGCCTCGCCTATCCCGAACGGGTCGCGGCACTTCTCGCCGGATCCATGCGATCGCTGGCCTGGCTAGCGGCACCGTTTCTGCGTATCCTGGAACTGGCGACCGATGGGATCCTCGCACTCATTCGCTTTCGTCCGCCGCAGACCGCCCCGGAAGTCAGCAATGCCGAGGTTCGGGCGCTGATCGAGCAGGGCCTGCACGCCGGCTCCTTCAATCGGGTCGAGCAGGACATGGTCACCGGAGTGCTCGAGCTCGACGAGTTGCCCGTGACGGAGCTGATGACTCCACGGCCCAAGATCGTCTTTCTCAATCTCGAAGACCCCGACGAGGTGAATTGGCGGAAAATTGTCGCGAGCGGTCACTCTCAATTTCCGGTGTACCAAAACACCCGCGATCACGTCATTGGGATCGTGGCGGTCAAAGCGATCTGGGCCAATTCGGCGTTCGGGCTTTCCACCAGCCTCCGCAACGTCGTTGTGCCGGCCCTGACCGTCCCCAATTCGCTCACCGCGATTCAGCTGCTCGAACAATTCAAAAAAACCGGCAAACATGTGGCGGTCGTGCTGGACGAGTTTGGCGTGGTCGAAGGGCTCGTCACGCTTCTCGATGTCCTCACCGCGATCGTCGGCGATCTCCCCGAGCCGGGCCGGCGCAATCGGCCCGAGGCGCGCCGCCGCGAAGACGGATCCTGGTTGATCGACGCCGCGCTCCCGAATGCCGAATTGAAGTCGCTGCTTTCGCTTGACCGGCTGCCCGGCGAAAACGGTGCCACGTTTCAAACCGTCGCGGGATTTGTGATGACCCAGTTTGGGCGCGTTCCGACCGCGGGAGACTTTTTCGAGCATGCGGGTTGGCGGTTCGAGGTGGTCGACATGGACCGGCAACGTATCGACAAGCTCTTGATCTCGCGCGTTTCGGAAGCGGTCGACGCCTCGGACCTCGCAGCGAGTTAGGGCCGCCCACGCGCTCGGAGACAAACGCTGCTCGCTGTGGGCAACGTGCGGGTAACTTTAAGCAACTTCCATTTGCCATGTGCATCCGGGAGAGCGACGCTTTCGGTGCGATGAGCCACGCATGCAAGTCGATCCCTTCACCGGCCGCCCCACCCGCATCCGCGGGTCCGCACTCCTCGACGCCGGGGAGCACAGCGCTCTTCAAGACGATCACGAGCGACGACTGGAAGCGCTCGCTCGCCTCGGCGCGGCAGCGACGCGCGTCGGCTTCGGATCGGATCCGGACGACGATCTCGTCCTCTTCCCCGAAGACGAGCTGAGCCTCCTCGCCAAGGCGGATGCGCCCTGGAAGGAACTCAACGATGCCGTCGCCGACTTTCGCCGGAGCTTGCCGCTGATTCCCTTGGAAGCGTTTGGGTTTCCGGCGGACACGGACGATCCTTTTGGCGAAGGCAGCCCACGGCTCCGGCGAATCGGCAGCGGCGTGGAGGCATCGGCATTTCAGGCCGACGACAGATCGATTTATAAATTCTACCTACCCCGCGAAGGCGGTCGCATCGGCGGAAGCTTCGAGTTCGTTCGCGGCGGGGAGGAAGTCGCCTGGTTCGCGGAAGCGAGCCTCGGTCGCTATCGAGACCTGTTCGAGAAACTTCTTCTCGTGATGGCTTTGGGCGGAATGCCCACGGAGATCGTTGCCGCCACCCCGGAAGGCGCGATCGTCGCCAAGCAGGCGTACGGCGAACGGTTGGCCGACGAGACGGATACCTCCGAACTTCAACCGGCGGCCTTGATCCCGATCCCCGCGCGGTTTTTGCGCGCTCGGCGCGACCATCCACGACTACTTTATTTCCGCGACCGACCTTGGCTCGTGGCGGATCTCCACGGAAAAAATCTCGTTCGCGCAGTCGACGGCTCGCTTCGGCCGATCGATTTACTGGCCGCGCCGATTCCCTCCGCGCTCATTGCCACCGACCGTCTGCTCGAGGACTGGCTGGAGCGAGTGCGGACCGACCCCCATGCGACCAGTCTACGCGCCGTCGACGACGACGAACTCTAGGCTCGGAGGATCGAGCGAACCGGCCCGCGCGTTCGCCTCAATTCTTCGCGATGTAAGCGAGAATATCCTCGGCCTGCTTCGTGGTGGATCCTTGGTGATCCGCGTAAACGATTTTACCGTTTTTCACGAGGTAAGCTTCCCGTTTGGCAAACTTCACGCCGGGCTGCCCGAATGCGCGCACCACTTTCGAATCGGTGTCGGCGATGAGCGTGAACGGAAGCCGGTATTTGTCCTTGAACGCTTTTTGGGCCTCCACGGTGTCGGTGCTTACACCGATAATGGCCACGCCCTTCTTGGTGAGGTCCTCGTAGGCATCCCGTAGCGAGCAACCCTGTTTCGTGCAGCCAGGCGTGTCGGCCATCGGATAAAAATAAACCAGGGTGTACGGCTGCTTTTTATAGACGTCTCCCAGATTGAGGGTCGCGCCCGTTTCGGTGGTCCCGGAGACGATGGGAGCATCCGCACCGAGACCAAGAGTTTCTGCAGAGGAAAAAGACGTCATAAAGAGGGAGCAAACTGCGAGGGCGAAGGTGCGTAAGCGGAAAGTCATTCGCCTCCCATGATATCGCATCGGCCCTTTTCCGCAAGTACGCCGGACGCGATTCGCCCCAAGTATAATTCCTGTAACCGACAACCGGACATATTCTTACATAAACCGAGGTTAAAAGATAGCTTGCCTTTGGTTTCGTTTCGACTTTGTTAACGGTCTGTCGTTAGAGAACAGCGTTAGGTGACAGTATCTGGTGAGTCGTTAGCCGAGCGTACGCTTGGAGGATGATTTCGAAACCCGAAGGTCGGGAACGGACTGGCAGCGGACGGGGTGATCTACGAAACATCAAGATGAGCAATTCCAAACTCTACGTCGGTAACATGTCGTTCAAAACGACTGAAGACGACCTCCGTCAGCATTTCGGCCAATTCGGAAGCGTCACCGATGTTTATGTCGCCATGGACAAGATGACCGGCCGCCCACGCGGTTTCGCGTTCGTAACCATGGGCACCGCTGAAGAAGCGAAGGTTGCCGCTGAAAAGAGCAACGGCGTCGACCTCGGCGGTCGCCCTCTCACTGTCAACGAAGCTCGTCCAAAGGAAGACTCCGGCGGTCGTGGCTTCGGCGGCGGCGGCGGCGGTGGTGGTGGTGGCGGCCGTGGTTACGGCGGCGGCGGCGGCGGCGGCGGCGAACGCCGCGGCGGCTTCGGCGGCGAGCGCCGCGAGCGTCGCTACTAATCGGCGGCGATTCATTATTAACGATCTCGGTTCACTTCGAACCGGTTCGTGATGCAAGGCGGAGTGCAACGGCGCTTCGCCTTTTTTGTGGGCACATCTCGGAGGTCGCGGCGGTGAAACGGTGCGACGCGGGAAAGGTCGCCCGCTCCTTTGGCAAGGATAATGCGCAATTGCATCCGGGCCTCGATCGCCTCTAACGGGTCCGCGCGACGACTGCGGACGTCCTCCGCGAGGACGTAAATGGGTTTCGGCGGGCGGGATCGGACGGCGCATCGTTCTAGTGGTCGACGACGTCTTGACGCCCACCTTGCGAGTCAACAATCGAAGACACCCGTCAGCGGGCTATCCCGCGATTACGCGACCCACCGATCCTAGTCCTTCATCTTCTCGAACTAGGCGCGAGCGCCTTTGCCCCCCTTGGGTTGCCCTCGAGGAAACTGACCGCCATGCCCACGCCCATGGTCGTTAGACTACCAGCCATCGCGTACCATAGAAACGAGATATCCGTTCCAAAGCATACCCACAGCGTGAGGGCCAGCCCCGCCGCCCAACCGATCAGGGCTCCCCGGGCCGTCGCTTTTCTGACCAGGAGACCAAGAAAGAAGAGTCCGAGCAGTGGTCCGCCAATAAGGCCGATGACTTTGTTGGTAGCTTCAAGCAAAGTGCCAAGGCGTTGTACAAAAAAGGCGAGGAGGATGACCATAGTCCCATAGGCCAATGTCAGCCATCGCGCAATTCTGAGCTGGTTTCTCTCCGAGAGGTCCGGGCGACGCCAAAGCCGCTGGTAAAAATCCACCAGACTGGCTGAGGTGAGAGAATTGATGCCCGACGAAATAGTGGACATGCTCGCGGCGAAGATAGCCGCAATAAACAGCCCGGGCATACCCCGCGGCAATTCGTTCACGACGAAATAAGGGAGGATCTGATCGGCCCGGGTAATCCTGCCCGCCTCCAGCGGATCGCCGTGGATCCGATAAAAGGCGTAGAGCACCAGGCCGGTACCGTAAAACACCGCCGTCACCGGCAGAGTCATAAACAGTTTCAACCACAAACCGCGACGAGCCACTTGGAGGCTCGTCGCAGAAAGATAGCGTTGCACCGACACTTGGTCAGTTGCCATTTGCACGAGGTGCATGAACGCCGCTCCTATGAGAAGCCCCCACAACGTCAGGCGCACAGTTGGATCCGCACTGAAGCTGAGCTCAAACCGTCCGCCCTCGTGACCTAGCTCGACCACCTGCGCCAGCCCGCCGGGCACTCGCGAGAGAGCAATCAGAGCGATAGCCACCTGGCCGCCGAAGAGCACGAACAACTGCATCACGTCGGTCCAAATCACGGCGCGCATGCCACCGAAGGTCGTGTAGACGGTCGTCAGCACACCCGTGCAGAGAATCGTGAACCAGAGTGGCAACCCCGTGGCTTGTTCCAGCGCAAGCGCCGGCGCGTAGGTCGCCGCCGCCAGCCAAAGCAGGACACGCACGATAAACGAGGCGGAAGCCAACGTGCGGATCTGTACCGAGAAACGCTCCTCCAAATACTGATAGGCCGTGAAAAAACGCCCGTTGCAGAAGCGTGGCAGGAACAAGAGGGCAGTCACCGGCGTCGCGATAAAGAAGGCGACATTGACGAGAAAAAACATCGGACCGTTGGCGTAGCCTTCGCTGGGCGCTGCCAGAAAGCTAATCCCCGAAAACAGTGAAGCCACGATGGTCAGCGCCACGACCACACTTCCCATACTGCGCCCGGCGAGAAAATACTCGCTGAGGTCGCGTTGCCCCTTCACGAAACAAGCACCGATCGCTAGCGTCGCGAGCAGGTAGACGGCAAATATGGTATAATCCAGCCAGGAGAAAATGTGCGAGAGATCGGTCATACTCAGCCTACGCGGGCGTGCCCCCGGACAGCTTCGGTCCTTTCGCCGTCCGGATTGCGATCTCGGCGGTTCGGGGAACGCCCAGCCCTTCCTCGCCACCGATCGAGGGGAGGCGACCCTCGGGTCGGCCCGTCATCGCGTCGTAGGTCAGCGCGCCTCGGTCGCCGTAGATTTCGAAAACGCGCAGCGGCGGGAATTGGATACGATCGAATTGGATTTGGTCGAGCGCGTCCGACTGAATGCGCAGGAGCATAGGAAAAAGAATGGGTTCAGGACGTCGGTCTGGATTCCCAAGCCTCCCTCCCGCGGCCATAACTTGCAAGGGCTCGCCACAAAACCACCCAACAAAATCGAATTCGTGCGTGCAATCGAGAGTCAGGCTCTAGGGGCTCGTTTCCTTCTCGTTGCCCCGCGAGCTGAGCAGCGTGACATGGGTCCCGATCGTCGGCCCAGCCACCGCACACCGCTTCGACGCCGCCGTCATCTGCGATTCGTTTCAGTTTACGCAGCCCGTTATCCGTCCGCATCGTTTCACCCACGTGAAGCAGCCTTCCGCCGCACGACCCGCCGGCGGCAGGCGGTTTCCCTGCGCGCTGGTCTCGGCGATCGGCTTCTCGATAAAAACGTCGGCTCCGCTCGCGGCGTTCGGGCCTGCGAATTCATAGAGTCGCCGGTAGACGATCGGCTTGAGTCGACGGGTCGCCAGCGTCGATCGGGAGCGTCCGCCAGTTGCGTCCCGAAACAATCTCAAGTGAGCTTGTCGCGGACGATGCCTGCCACCTTGACGTCCACCAATCTTGTTTTGAGAAAGTCGGTATCTCCAGGATCGGCAGAGCTCGCGGACTGTCCGGTCATTCAATCGTCGGCGTGGCGTGGCATGCTAGCGAACGAGAGGGATTGAACTCGGCGCCGCTCTTCACGTAATGATAACTCCCTACCCACCTCTTTATGCACGTCTTCCGCACGCTCCTTATTGCCTGCATCTTGCTGGCACCGGCCGCACTTCACGCCCAACGTGAAAAACTTCCTCCGGAGGACCTTGAGATTGTCGAGAAAACCTGGCCCACCGCGAAACGGACCTCCACCGGATTGCGCTCGGTGCTCCTAAAGGCGGGCACCGGTGCCATGCCGCTCAAAGGCGAGGTCGCGTCGGTCCTTTATGTGGGCAAGCTTCTCGATGGCACCATCTTCGATCAAGCGACCGATCCCGGTAAACCCTTCTCGTTCCGCGTTGCCCGCGGACAAGTGATCGAGGGATGGGAGGAAGGCTTGCAAATGATGCAGCTCGGCGAACGCCGGCTGTTCATCGTACCGTTCGAACTCGGCTACGGCACACGCGGAAGTCTCCCCAAAATCCCGAAACGAGCCACGCTCGTTTTTGAGGTGGAGCTTGTCTCGATCGACAAAGACATGCCCGTTTCGGCGTCTAAGAAATAGGCACCGCCGGCGGCAAGGAAGAGGGCGCTCCGGACGTTTAAGGCTTTCCGTATCTTTTTGCTGCCGAGGTATATTCGTATTTTTCCGCGAATTCCCGCAGCGCTTGCTCGCGGGCTTTACGACCGTCGGCCGCTTCCCCGCTGGCGCTCAGCTCCCCAATCCGGCGAGCGACCCAGCGCTGCTTGAACGCTTCCTCCACGTCGGCCGCGATGGCAGGATTGGGTTTCGGTTTTTTAGAACCGAAACAGCCAGAACCTACCATCAACACGGGAAGGGTGAACAGCAAAAGCAGCGAAAAGCGGTTCATACAAAAAAAGAATGTAAAGCGCATGTGATGCGACCGCGAGCGCTTCTTTTAGGTTTCGGTTTGGTCGAAACTTTTCCACCCTTTATTCAATGAGCGAGGCAACCTCTCCTCTTTTGCGTCTGAAACCCCGTCCTCTTCCCGACGCGGGAATAGCATCTGCACCGCCTCAAAGCGCTGCAGACCAACCGCCCCCGAAGTCGCCAGAGCCTGCGTCGTCATCGCCATCTGCCGAAACGGAAATCGCCCCGGAAGCACGCCTTCGCCTCAAGCCTCGAACGGCTCCTGCGGCCACTCCTGCACGCTCGGACCTGCCTCGCCCGGCGGCGCTGGCCGGTGCGACCGTTCCGCCAGCCGAAGCCGCAATGGAGCCCGCGTCCGACTCACCTGTCGTCCTCGACTCTTCTCCTCCCCTTGCAGCGATCAATCCAGCAGCGACGCCCACCGGACTGTCGGAAAGCATCCCGCCGCTAGGGGCGAAGGCTTCCAGCGCCCCGGCCGACCCCGCCACGAGTGTCGTCGCTCCGGTGCCCCCGCAGTGTCCCGGCGAACCGACCGAAACGCCAGCGATCTCCCCCGCGCTTTTGACGCTCGATACGTTTGACGGGATGGCGCTTCCCCTACCCAAGTCGGAGACCTTCAGGTCCTTGCCTCCGAAACCAGTCCATATCCGTTCAACGGATTCGGCGCGACCGCCCCGCGTAGGCCCCGTTCGGCCGGAGCATCGTCCGGCCTTCAAACTGGGACTGGTTTCCTTTTTTCTCGTCGCGGCTTGTGCGCTCGGCGTTGGCGGCTATTTCGCCTTTCAGACCTTCCGGGATCTGCGTCCTCAGCCTCACGAAAACGGCCCAGTCAAGAAACCGACAGTCGCCGCGACGAAAACCGCCACGCCCCCGGTCTCCCTCGCTGCGCCGGACATCGCGCCGCCCACCCCGGCGTCACAGGGCGGTCGGCTGATTCAAGCGGCAAAGAAAATGAGCGCGAAAAACCAGGACGAGGTGATGGCGATCATCGACGCGGGGCAAAGTACACCCCTCTCTTTGCCAATACCCCTTCCGCAAGTGTCTGCACCGCAGGTCGCCGCACCCCAGCCCGGACCCACTGCGCAGGCCGATCCGACCGCTCCACCCGAAGCCAGCATGGCCTTTTTCTCGTTTGCCGAATCGTTGAAGGTCAATGGTGTCTTTCAAGGAAACCCGGCGCGTGCTCACCTGAATGGGCGCACGTATCGAGCGGGCGCTCTCATCGACGCGACGATCGGCATTTTCTTCGATGGCGTGGACCCCGCGCGACGAGAAATTATTTTGAAGGACTACGCAGGGGCCACCCTCAGGAAAAAATACTGACCGCGTCCCCGTTCCCGGAGCGGTCTCGCTCCATCGGCTTACTTCACCCGTAATCCCCGGATCTCTTTCAGAAGCTCCGAATCGCTCGCGATGCCGAGTACTCCGTTCACCATAAACTGGATACCGATACAAAGGAGTAGAAACCCCATGATTTTAGTCAGTGCACTCATTCCATTCACCCCAATCGCTCGCACGATGTGGATGGAGAGCCGGAGCACGAGATAGCTGATTACGGCAACCACGAGGATCCCGAGGATGATCGCGACATAGTCGAGCGGATGTTTCGCCAGGGAGGTAAATCCGATGGTCACCGCGATCGACCCGGGGCCGCTTAGCATCGGCATCGCCAGCGGCGTAAACGAGATGTCTCCTTTGGCGCGGGCTGCCGCGCGTTCTTTCTCGTCCTGGGCCACGGGCCGGACGGGCGAGAGCATCGTCATCCCGATCCCAGCGACGAGGAAACCGCCCGCGATCCGTAAACCCGGGATCGAAATCCCGAAGAAGCTCATGATAAACGTGCCGGAAATCAGCGAGAGCACGAGGATCGCGACCATGTAGATGCAGCCCATCCGCGCCTGACGCTCGCGCTGGCGCGAACTGTCCCCTTCGGTGATCGCCAGAAAAACCGGCGTCGACGCGAACGGGTTGATAATGGGCAACAACGCCAGAAACGTGCCCAAGATTAATTCCCAGAAGTGAGAGACCGGGGACATGAGACGAAGGAGACGCCGCTCGAGCGCATCACCACACCTCCACGGGGCCCCGCGGCACCGGAATCGATTCGCGCACCAGAACGGACGGCTCGTCGCGTTCGCTCCCGGGCAGCATGAACGATGGAGTCATCGGACCCAGCGCGTACCGCGGCAAAAGTTCACCGTTCTCATCGCAGAACGGCGCGCGCCAGGCGACGTAATCGGCCAGAGCGGCGTCGAAATCGGCGCGCGAGGTGAGCGCGATCATCCGGCGATTGAACACTTTGGCCGGACCAAAGCGTTTCGAATACCACGGAGCCACCTTCCGAAACAGCTTGGATCCCTGAAGCTCGCCATAAAAATCGCAGTAGCGCTCGAAATGAGCGGTCATGACGCCAACGCGTTCCGAGAAAGTGGGTTCGGGCAAAAGCTCCCGTGTGCGAAGATAGCGCTCCGTCCGTCGAAAGATCCAAGGGTCGTAGAAGGCGCCGCGCCCGATGCTGACGCCTGCGCAGCCCGTTTCCTCGAACATGCGTTTCGCGGCTTCCGGGGTGGTGACGTCGCCGTTGCCGATCACGGGGATTCGCTTCACGGCCTGCACCACCGCCCGGATCCCGGCCAGGTTAACCGTTCCGGAAAAACCCTGGGCCCGCGTGCGCCCGTGGACAAAAATCGCGGCCACGCCCGTGTCTTCGAGCACCCGGGCCAGATCGGGTGCGGTCAAATTCTCCTCGTCCCAACCCAGCCGCATCTTTGCGGTCACGGGAATTTTGACGGCTTCCACCATCCCGCGAACGAGCGCCGCAGTCTTCACCAATTCGGTCATCATCGCCGAGCCACCGCCGATTTTGACCACTTTTTTAACCGGGCAGCCCATATTGATATCGACCGAATGCGCACCCATCGATTCGCACACGAGAGCTGCGTCGCGCATCTCCTCGGGCACCGCCCCGAAAAGCTGGATGGCCAACGGTTCGTCCCCAGGCGCGGTTGCCACCAGCTGCAGCGCCACGCGGTTTCCTTCGAGCAGGGACCTCGCATTGACCAGATCGGTCGTCGCCCAACCCAGCCCACCGAGCGAGCGCACCGTCAGCCGCATGGGCAGATTCGTATAACCGGCCAACGGAGAAAGACACAGATTCGACGAAAGGAAATGCGGCCCGATGCGCATCTCAAAAGCCTGACCGGCAGTCTTCGCGGTCGGAAGCGAAAACGGGCCGCTCGGAGGAGTGCGATGAGGGAAATCGGTCGCAATTGGACACTCGCAACCAAAAAAACATCGCCCGTCGCCCTTGCACTCGAATCGAACGCAACCCATAGACACTTCCGTTCAATGGCCAAAAACCGTCCTACTATCTTGCTCGCGGAGGATGGTCCGAACGATGTCGCGATGACGCTCGCCGCGCTCGACGAAAATCGTTTGCCCTACGACGTCGTGGTGATGGGCGATGGCGAAGAGGCGTTGGATTATCTCTACCGCCGCGGAAAGTTCCAGGATCGCACCCCGGGCAATCCGGTCGTCGTCCTCCTGGATCTCAAGATGCCGAAGGTCGACGGGTTGGAAGTCCTCCGCACGCTTAAAAACGACGAACGCATGCGCGTGATTCCCATCGTCATGCTCACGTCGTCACGCGAGGAGCAGGACCTGATCGGCAGTTACCAGCTCGGAGTGAATGCCTATGTAGTTAAACCCGTCGGTTTTGCTCAATTTGTCGACTCGGTGAAGAAGTTGGGCGTGTTCTGGGCGACGCACAATGTACCGCCTCCCGATTCGATGCGGAGCTTCCGGCAAACATGACGTTGGATTCGCCGCAATCGTGCGTATTCTTCACCTTGAAGTTCGGTTAACGACGCCGAATCGATCGAGAACGTCGTCCGCCAGGAGTGGACGGACTGCGTCTTCGAGCGCGTGACCGCCCGCCTCGGGTATGAATTCGCACTAGGAATGGGCGGTTTCGATCCGGTGCTTCACGCACTCCTTTCCCGCCCTTGGCCTGGCTGAGAGCGCTCGTACCGCCGGGGCCTAGCAGGCGCCACGAAGACCGTCAGCGAGCGGGAAGCGCAGCGACCGCCTTTTGTATCCGGAAAAGCGCTTCGTCCAGCGTCGACCGCGGACACCCGAAGTTCAGTCGGACATATTCGCTTGGCGCCGCGCCGAAGAAACGGCCCTCGCTGAGACCGACACCGTGGGCTTCGAAGTGGGCGATCGGATCTTTCAGCCCCAGAGCCTTCACATTCATCCACGCCAGGTAGGTCGCCTCGATCGGCGCTTCAATCTCGATTCCGGGGAGACGGTCGCGAACGAAACCCACCAGGCGATCTCGATTGGCGCGCAAATAAGCCAATAAAGCCTGCCTCCACGGTTCGCCATCGCGGAAAGCCGACTCGCACGCGACGTATCCAAATATGTTCACTTCCGCGACGATTCCCGCGCTCGTCTGGACGAATCGGCGGCGCAAGGCCACATCGGGGACGATCGCCAACGCGCACCCCAGACCTGGGACGTTGTAGGTCTTGCTCGGCGCAATCAGCGTGATCGTACGCTCCGCAATTTCGCCGCCGAGCGTGCCGGTGGGTACGTGTGGCAGCGTTTCTTCGAGCACAAGGTCCGCGTGGATTTCGTCGGAGCAAAGCACCAGGCGGTGCCGCACGCAAAAGGCCCCGATCCGCTCCAGCTCGGTCCGGGTAAACACGCGGGCCACCGGATTGTGCGGATTGCACAAAAAGAAAGCTTTGGTACGCGGAGTGACCGCACGCTCCAACCCCTCCCAGTCGATTTCCCAGCGCCGCGCCGCCCGATCGAGCACCAAAGGCACTGTCACCGAAACGCGCCCGCTGTTCTTCGGTGCACTCATGAAAGGCGGATAGACCGGCGTGAGACAGAGGATCTCTTCCCCTACGTCGGCCACCGCCTGCGCCGTCACATTCAAGCCGACGACCAAACCGGGCAACCACACCAACCAGCTCGGATCGATCGCCCATCCATAGCGCAAAGCGAGCATCCCGACCACCGCCTCTACCTGGGAAGGAACCGGCCGCGCATAACCGAAGAGGCCGTGATCCACCCGACGATGGAGCGCTTCGAGGACGACCGGCGGCGCCCGAAAGTCCATGTCCGCCACCCACAGCGGCAGGATGCCTTTGTCCGCATATTTTTGCCATTTTTGTGAATCCGTCGCGCGGCGCTCAGGACAGGTATCGAAGTCGAAGGTCGTGGTCATGGCATTAGCTCGCGGCACTCTATACGACCTTCCGTTTGGTTGAACATCGATTTCTGCAAGCAGCGTCGGCGATTCCGCTGCACCCGCTGTATCGGTTTCGTCCCACCCATGCGCTTCAGCGCGCCGAAATTGCACAACTGAGACAAATTCAAGCGGGTAAAAACTGCCCACCTTGCGAGTAGCCGACTGGTTAGTCATTGATTATCAACAGTTCGCACTCCGTCCAAAAACAGGCATTCGCTGTGCATAGACGTCGCCAGGTCACGACCAGACCCGCTCATTTTTTAACCAACATAAACTAAACACTACCATGAGACTCGTACGTTATAGCTACCCAGCCTACCGCAACACTTCGCCCTCCGCCGTCTTTTCCCGGACGCCTTGGTTTGGGCTCGAATCCGAAGTCGAACGCCTTTTCAACGGCGTCAACGAAAACTCCACAGCGCCGTCTATCGAGGGTTCTTTCCCCGTCGACCTCTACCAGGACAAAGAGAACTCCTACATCAAAGCCGAGCTTCCCGGTGTCAATCGCGACGCCCTCTCGCTTGAGGTCGCGGACGGTGTCCTGACGATTCAGGCCACCCGCACCCGAGGCGAAGGAGATACCGCCCAAAAGGATACCTTCAAACGCGCCGTCACCCTCTCCGATGACGTCCAATCCGAGACGGTCCGTGCGACCTACGAAAACGGCGTGCTCACCATCACGCTTCCGAAAAAGGAAGCGGTCAAACCCAAGAAAATTGCGATTCAGGTCGCCTAACGGTCCACCCTCACGTCCTCAAGCCATTCCTCCTCTCTTACTCACATGAGCCTACTCAATTCACTCCTCTCTCCTCGTGGCAACTGCTCTTCGGGCACCTGCGACTCTTCCGAAACCGACACCGCCGCCGTCCAGACGGTTCGTCCTGCCTATCGCGTTCGGGAAACGGATGACGCCTTCAACGTAACCGTCCAGCTTCCTGGCGTCTCCAAAGACGGTCTTGAGGTCGGCGCCGACAACGGCGAACTGACCATCGTCGGTCGGCGAGTCTCGAAAACGCCGGCGACGTGGACGCCTCTGTACCGGGAAAGTGGCGACGCCACCTTCCAACTGATCTTGCGTCACGACGCCGCAGTCGATGTCGAGAAGGTCGTAGCCGAACTCCGTGACGGGATTCTCACGCTCTCGCTTCCCAAGAACGAAGCGCTCAAGCCCCGCAAGATCGCGGTGAGCTAACGCCACCCGCGCTTGCCTCGGCCCAAGACACGAATCGAAGCCGGCCCCATCAGGGCCGGCTTTTTCGTGTCTTCGCGACAGAGCGTTCGCAACGCAGATCGGATCGGAGCGGTTCCCGCTCAGTGCTTGGATCCACCTGCCGCCTTGGGTGGCTCCTTGAGAAAGACGCTTGCCAGGACCGAGATGAGCAAAACGCCTGCAATCGCCGAAAGGGAAACGGTCGTACCGATTTTGATGTGGAAGTATTCGATGAGCATTTTTACCCCGATGAAAATCAAAATGACGGACAGCCCGAGCTTGAGGAAGCGGAACAACTGCATGATGCCACTCAGCGCAAAATAGAGGGATCTTAATCCAAGGATGGCGAAGATGTTGGAGGTCAGCGCGACAAAACCGTCCTGAGTGATGGCCAGGACTGCCGGAATCGAATCGAGTGCAAACACCAAGTCGGTCGTTTCCACCACAATCAGAACGAGAAAGAGCGGAGTGGCGACGGTTCGTCCGCCGCTGACCGTGAAAAACTTTCCGCCATCCATGGCTGGGCTCACCGGAAACACCTTCCGAAACAGGCGCACCGCCACGTTCTTCTCCGGATCGACCTCGCTTTCCGCGCCCCCGGACATCGCCATCTTGGTTCCGGTGTAGACGAGGAACGCGCCGAAAAAATAGATCACCCAGTGAAATCGCGCGAGGACACTCACGCCGACGAGGATGAAGACCGCACGCATCGCCACCGCTCCAAGGATACCCCAAAAAAGCACCCGATGTTGCCACTGGGGTGGGACGCGAAAGTAGGCAAAGACGAGGATGAAGACAAAGACGTTATCGACGCTTAAACAAAGCTCGACGATGTAGGCCGCCAGAAATTGCTGGGCCGTTTCCCCTCCCCTCCAAAAATTCAGCAAAATGCAAAAGGCGAAAGAGAGAGACGCCCAAACTCCACACCAGATCAGCGCTTCCTTGGTGCCGACTACATGCGCCTGCCGATGGAATACGCCCAAATCGAGCGCGAGCATCAAAGCTATGAATGTGAAGAAACCAATCCACGCCCAGATGGGTAAGGGGGGAAGGTCGGAGAGTATGGCGAAAGGCATCGACAGCGGCATGAGGGTCGAGGATGGGAGTTCCGGCAGCCGGCCGGCAAGCGGCGAGTGGGTCGGAATGGCCCGAGCGGGAACTTTTGCGATTTTTGCATTTCAGGGCTCCAGCGCAGACGCTAACGTAACCCCGCCTTTCCGTCCACGCTCCCATTCACCAGACTTTGTCCATGATCTCCGTTTGCCGTCTTTTCGCTCTCCTCCTAGGAATCGTCGTTTGCGGAAGTGGGTTTGCCCAGTCCACCCCGTCTCCCGAAACGGTGAAGGTCGCTGACGTCAGCCTTAACACAGCAGCCGCTGCGGCCGTCGCTCAAGGCAACGTCGTCGCACATCCTCCCGATTTCATCGAACACTTGGTCGATGGAATTCTAGAGCTCTTCGATGTGCGAAGCAGCGGCAATACCACGACTCATTATACCATCGCCGCACTTTTCCTGTTTGGCGCGCTTGTGCTCCGCCGTTTCGCGACGCGCCTCCTGTTCGTTTTCCTGAAAAAGCTGGCGTCAAAGACGCGAACGACGCTCGACGACAAACTTTTCCCCGCGCTCGAAGGGCCCGTGGGCGCGTTCATTGCGGTGATCGGAGTCCTGGCGGCGCTGAAGGTTTTGAAGTTGTCGCCGTCGAGCGACGAAGCCGTTCGCTACGGCTCGACGATCGCCTTTTCTCTATTCGTTTTCTGGCTGCTGCTGCGCGCGTTCAACACCGTCCTCAGTCACTTGCAGGACATCGCCACTACACGCCAAATGGGCATCGCGGCGTTCATGCCGTGGATTCGCAAATCCTTGATGGTGATCTTCGTGGTCTTCGGCGTCCTCCTCGTCGCGCAGAGCCTCGGCGCCGACGTCAAAGCGTTTCTGGCCGGACTGGGCATCGGCGGACTCGCCATGGCGCTCGCGGCGCAGGACACGATCGCCAATCTCTTCGGTTCCGTCGTCGTAGCGGTCGATCAGCCGTTCAAGATTGGCGAGACCGTCAGGATCGGGGCTCATCTCGGCACCGTGGAAGACATCGGCCTTCGCTCCACCAAACTGCGAAATCCGGACAAGTCTCTCACCATCGTTCCCAACAAAACGGTGGCCGCCGAGGCCATCGTCAATCTCTCGCGATTCACCCAGCGACGCGTGGAACAGGTGATCGGACTCACCTACGACTCCACGGCCGAGGACATGGAGGGAATCGTCGAGGACTTGAAAAACCTGATCCTGGCGCAACCCGAGGTGGATAAAAACTCGGTCATGGTGTTCTTTCGGGATTTTAGCGCCTCTTCGCTCGATCTTTGGGTGGTCTACCTGACGACCGATAACGACTTCCAGAAGCACATGCGCCTGCGGCAGCGCTTAAATACCGCGTTCATGCGCGCCGTGCAGGCGCGCAAGCTGTCCTTCGCTTTTCCCTCCCAAGCGATTTACCTCGAAGGCGAAGTCGCTCGGTCCTTGGTGGGGCCCAAACCGGCACCCGGCACCGGCAGCGCGCCAACCCCGCTAACGTAGGATTCGGAAGAGGCTGGCGCGATCGTCCGTCCACAGGGGCGCGGACGGGGTCTTCGTGCTGGGTGACAGCGCTTTCTCCTGGATCGCCGCAGAGGCCAGCGTTTCCGGCTCTCGCGCGAGCAGCACCCAGGTGGTGCGATAGATCCACCATGAGTCGGATTCGTCGTCGGCGATACTCGCAACCGACAGGCCAAGCTCCTGTGCAAGTTTCTCGACGATCGGCCTCAGGTCGAGGTAGCGATTGGATACGTGGACGGCGACGATCCCGTGTGGACGAAGATGCCTGAGATAAAGCTCCAGCGCTTCGCGCGTCAGCAAGTGAATCGGGATGGCGTCGCTGCTGAATGCATCCAGGGCGAGGAGGTCGAACTGTTGCGGCTCCTGTCGAACGAGTTCCTGTTCCATCGAGAGCCGGGCATCGCCCAGAACGACCTCGATCCGTGCGCCGCTCTCCTCGAGAAAAGAAAAATAATTTCGCGCGATCTTCTCCACCTCGGGGTTGATCTCGTAGATCCGCAGATAGTCACCCTTGCGCCCATATGTGGCCAGCGTGCCGGTCCCCAGTCCCACCAAACCGATTCGCCGCTCGCCTTCCGGACGCTGCAGGTGCCCGATCGCCACGCCGACTCCGCTCGTTTCCCCATAATAGGTCGTCGCCCACGAGGACTGGATCGGATTCTTGAACTGCAGCCCATGGGTGATCACCCCGTGGACGAGCTTGTAGTGATGACCGTACTCTCGATTGCCGAGCTCTTCGTAGACCTTGAGCGTTCCATAAAAATTGCGCGTGGCCACGGCCGCGGTGCCCGCGGACCGGTGTACTTGGACGACGAAGAAAATCCCGATGCCCAAAGACAGGAGCATGACAAACCCACCCATGCGCGGACGCCATTCCCGCGCCATCCGAAGCCTGCCGTCGCCAAACGAGAGGAACATCAGACCCAGCGCGACCAACGTTTCCTTCCAAAACAAACGGTAAGTTTCCGAGTAGGAAGCCGGAAAGAGTTTCGCTCCCGCAACGAACCCATCGTCCCAATCCACGAGCAGTGCGGGGAGAATCACGATCGCGCACAAGACGCCCACCGCCATGCCCGTGGCGATGCCCTGTGCGCGGTCGCGCAGGCAGACGATTCCGATCGCGTAGCTCAAGGCCCACAGACCGATCTGAAGCTCCGCGTACCGATCCAAGAGCAGCGGTGCGACCACGGCGACCAAGACGCCGCCCACAGCCCCGCCCGCGGCGATCTGCAGGTAAAACGACGTCAGAAATCGCGGCGAGGGCCTGAGCCGAGAGAGCTCCCCGTGGCAGACCATGCAGGCAACGAACAAGGTGCCGCTATAGCCGAGGATCTGAAGCGCCAGGGGGACACTCGACTCGATGTAAACCAACCGGCCCACCGCCACAGTCCCGACCACAAGCGCAGCCGCGAACCAGCTCCGTCGATACCAGCGGGGATGATCGAAACAGAGAATGAAGCTCAGCAGGTACAACGCCAGCGGCAGCACCCAGAGAAACGGGATGACCGCGATGTCCTGGCTCAGCTGATTGGTGGTGGCGATGAGCAGAATCGAGGCCAGTGCCGGCAGGACGAGCCATAGCACCCGGACTCCCCCCGCCGGCGGTGCCTCGGATTCGACCCCCATCGGTGCGTCCACCCCCAGACCGACCGAGGCTTCCGCCGCATCGGTCGACTTTCGCACTCGCCACCCACAAAATCCGCAAAGCAGCGCAAAGACGATCAAACCGGCGGACCAGGCGTATGCTTGGGCGCTTCGCGTGAAGGCGTTTTCGAAATAGAAGGGATAACTCAACAGCGCCAGCAACGAACCGACGTTGGACAAGGCGTAAAGACGGTAGGGAGACCGCCCTGGATGCGTTAGGCTGAACCACCGCTGAAGCAGCGGGCCTGTGGCCGAGAGGACAAAATACGGCAGCCCCAGCGTGGCCGTCAGCAGCAGGAGGATACGCCCGATCGGCTCGCCTGGACCTGTGGGTTTCCACGAAGACGCCGGAACGATCGGCAACGTCGACAAGGCCAAGCCCAGCAGGATCAGGTGCAACCAGACCTGCTGCCGCGGTTTCAATCGCGTCGAGGTGAAGTGCGCGTACGCGTATCCACCCAGCAATACCGTCTGGAAAAAGAGCAGGCAGGTCGTCCAGACCCCCGGGCTACCGCCGAACCAGGGAAGGATGTATTTCCCCACCAGCGGCTGGACCTGAAAGAGAAGAAAGGCGCCGAAAAAGACCGAAAGCGCGTAGAGGAACATGAGGCGAATGCGACCAGCCGAACCGCCCCACGGCGAACGCAATTCGTCGTCACCCCCACGGATTTCTCGCTTGGCGCTTGCCTTCCCGGAAAGCGCTCTGTTTTTCGTGGAAGCTTCCTCGTCCTTCCCCTCGGTCGTTCGGGGAACACCTATGTCGTCCAGCCTCCCGCCTCCCCCTCGGGGTTCTTGGCTCTCGTCGGCCCGCACGGCGCGCCTTGCACTTTGGACGCTGCGCGCTCTCGCTTGGTCTCCGGTCGCATTCATGGCCTGGCAGTCTGCGAATTTGTTGCAGAACATGCCGATGTGGGACGAATTCGAGACGGTTCTGTCCTTCATCATGGACCTCCGCGCCTCGGGGTCGTTGGGCGATTCCATCGCCACGTTTTTCGCAACGGCCAACGAACACGTGGTTTTGACGAGCAGGATGATCTTCATAGTTTTGTACGAGATCACCGGGAAGGTAAATTTCACGCACCTCGCGATCGCGGGAAATACCTTCGTGCTGGCGGCGATGGTAATCCTCGGTCGTCAACAAAACTCCCGGCTTTTCGGATGGGTCTGCACCGCGGTCGGCAGTCTGCTGATCTTCCAGATGCAGCACTATGAGAACCTGTTCTCGTCGTATGCCTCGATCGACCACTTCCAGATTGTCCTTCTGACCACCGGCTGTCTCCTGCTCTTGGTGCGCGGTGGGCTCCGGCCCACGCTCTTCGCAGGTCTGCTGGCGGCGCTGGCGGTCTTTACGCTCGCCCATGGGGTGGCCGTGCTGGCCGCCGGCGCAGCGGTGCTCTACCTTCGCTCGAGCCGACGTGCCTTCTTCCTCTGGTTAGGTTTTGGCGCGGTCCTCTTCGTCGCGTTGTTGCTCAGGTTGGGGAGCGAAACCCTCGCGCCGCCCCCCCACGTGGGGGTTTTGAGCATCAAAACATTCGTCGTCTACTGGCTCACGATGGTTGGCGGAATCCCTGCCCTGGGTAATCCGACACTCGCAACGCTCGCGGGAGCCCTCGTTCTGGGTCTCTTCGGGTGGTTACTGACGCGGAAGAGCTTCGCCGCAGACCCGTTTCTGTCGGCGCTCGCCGTCAACTCGATCGTCGCCTGTTTCCTCATCGCCTACGGACGCGTCAACTCCGTGGGGGTACCGGCACTCTCCTCGCGCTACATGGTACAGAGCGCGATGATCTGGGCCCCGGTTTTGTTGCTCGCCGTAAAAATGCTGCCCTCCGAGCGCAGGGTGGCGATCGGCTCGACGCTGCTGGTGGTCCTTGCCGCAGCCTTCAACGTGGCCGCAAACGTCCAATTCACCGAGGAAGCCGATCGATTTGTGCAGCGGCGGATCGATGCCGCCCGGTACTACGACGAGCGCGGCACGTTCGTGGGTTTACGCCTGCCGATTTTTCCTAAGCCTCAAAAGGCGGATGTGATCGTCGCGACCGCCGCCCGGGAGAAAATCTTCGAGGTTCGCACGGAGCGCAGCCGCGAAGTGGTCATGCCCGGGTCGCTCACGCTGTATCCGATTATCTTTTACTTCGATAAACTCGCCCTCGCGGCGAACAACCTCCATGTCCGCGGCTGGATGCTGACGAAGGAGTATGTCTCCACCGATCTCGCGCCCCACCTGCTTCTCCAGGAAGGCGGGAAGAGCTTTCTTTTCCGCGGATTCACCGAGCTTCGGCCGGACGTGACCAAGGCGAATCCCGACAGAATGGATACCGACGAAAGCGGATTCTACTTTGTCGTCCCCCGCGAATCCGTACCGGCCGGCAGCTACAATCTTCGGGTCGTCCTGCTCGGCCAGCGACGTGCACTTTACAACGAAACGAAACGCCAGGTTATCTTTCCAGCCGCTACCGTCCCACCGACCCCAGCGGCGGCTTTGCCTTCCGGCGTTCCTCCGGTTCCCGCGTCGCCTGGAACCAAGCCAGGCAACTAAGCCCACCCCGAAGGACGGACGCTAAGACGTCCGTCGGCACGAGCGGCAACCGCAACCGCGGCGCTACTTGATGCCCAGAATTCGTTTCACTTCGCGTTCGTAACGGGAGGGCTGAAGCGCGTTTTCGACAAAAAAGCCTTCCTTGTTGAGCAGGACGGTGGACGGGACGTAACGGACATTGAATTTGGTCGCCAGCTCGCCCGCGTACTCCTTGCCGTCGAAATACGTCGGCCAAGGGAGTTTCTTGCTCTTGATAAAGGCATCGACCTTTTCGCGATCGGCTTCCTTCGCGCACGCGACACCGACCACCTCCAAACCCCGTTTTCGATAGTCGCTGTAGAGCTCCTTCAACGCCACCTGCGCGTCGCTGGAACCCTGGTGGTTGGGCGACCAAAAAACGATCAGCACCGCTTTGCCGCGCATCTTGCCGAAATCGATCGGTTTGCCGTCCAAACCGGTGAACGTCGCGGCATAGGCCGTCCTGCGCGCCTCGATCAATCCCAACTCCATCTTTGCCATATCCTGAACTTTTTTGTCTTTGTGCGCGAGCAGCGCCTTGTAGAAGGTCTCCGCTCCGTCCGGCCGCTGACCGGTGCGAATCATCTCTCCGAAATCGCGCTCGTGCCCCGAGAGGAAACGCTCCGAGCCCGGCATCTTCGCGAGGACATCGATCTTTTCGCGAAACGCCTGCGTCGTCTCGCGCGACCTGTCTTGTTTCACCATCGCGAACGCCAGCGCGGCCTCGAACGACGCGAGCGCCGTCAAGGCTTCCGGCTTTAAATCCTCCCGACCCTTCTGGCCGATGAGTTCGAATTTCGCATAAGTGATCCACGCCAGGCGATTGGCGGCGTTTTCTTTTCCCTGACCGCCGAAGCTCGCCAGAGAATTGATCGCGGTTCCAACTTTTGAATACGTGGGGTACTGCGCGATGAACCCAAAGCCGGCATTCGCCACCTCGACGAAGCGAACCTGGTTCATCTTGGCGTCCTTTTCGTTCCGGAGCTTCATGTAGGCCTCGTACGCGACATCCGCCGGTTTGGGCGTCGAGGCCACGGGGGCCTGCGCCAACATAAAGGACGCGGCCGCGGCGAATCCGGCCAAAGCCAAGCTGACGCGAAGAAATCTCATGGTGAAAAACGTTTGGGGGAGGAACATTCGGCACTGCCCGACCGCCGCAACAGCGCACGGGAAGTTATTGATTGTCAAGGAGGGCATCCCGCGAATGAACTTTCTGCATCGCTCCTCGGGGAGGCATCGCATCGTCTGCACCGGGCGGCCACGACCCCTATAAATTCGGATCTTCCATAGTCTCGTCATGGGGAAAAGAACGCCCCACCCTCCGACAACAAATCGCCCCACACACCTCTAGAGTTCCGCTCAATTCCTCATTTCTACCCCTGCGATGAAAGTCTTCGCCTGCCTCTTCGTCACCTTCGCCTTCGGCACGGCCCTTTGCGCCCAAGTCGGGCAGGCGTCCCTGAATCTGTTTGTGGCTTCCGCAACGGCTCCCGAGTCTGACACTTACATAACCATGGCGGAGGGTGCGCGACTGCGCATTAACGCCCCTTTGGCATCTCAGGATTTATTCTGGACGAAAAACGGGATGGCCATTCCTGGCGCAACCGGATCGGTCTTCATGCTGTCGAAACTCTCCCGTGCGGATGCCGGCGCCTACACGGTTAAAGGCGGCATCCCATCGACAACGGTCTATCTCTCTGTCGGGGGATCCCCAATGCGCCTGACGAATAGCTCGACGCGAGCGTTCGTCGCCCCGGGAGAGCGACTCGTCATTGGGGGTTTCGTCGTGAGCGGCCACGGCGTGAAAAAGGTCATTGTGCGAGCCATCGGGCCGTCGCTCGCGCTTTTTGGGGTGAACAATCCCTTGCCCACGCCTTCGCTGATCATCCTGGACAGCGAAGGGAAACGTTACAGCAACGCCTACGTTTACCTTCCGGTGGTGGGGGGCTTCAATTACGAAGACGATCTCCGCAATTCTCTCGCCAGCGTCGGTGCATTTGCAGTTCCCGTGGGGTCGAAGGACGCGGTGGAAATGCGCCCATTCCGTCCCGGCAACTACACGGTCCATGTAGCCGGCGCTCCCGGCGAAAGCGGCGTCGTCCTACTCGAAGTCTACGAGGTTCCTTAGACGAGTCCTCGGGTCGAGACGCGATACGCTCTAAGTGCGACGGAATCTGCAGGTGGGCCGGATTACGGCTGAAGAACGCGTAAGTGGCGGTCGAACCAGTCTGCCATTGTCACGCGCCGAAGATCGCGAGCCCATTGCCACCCGTCTTCGGTTGAAAAACGTCCAGGGTCAGCGCTACGCCAAACTTGCGGCCATAAACCACATCCCTCCGTGCGTGTGTAGTCGGTAGGCGAAACGGTCGGCGACGCCAAGGACCTCGACGGCGCAGGGACCGAAGGCATTTGGGCAAAACCCACAGCCGTGAGCGCGAGAACGACAAAAATCGAAGCTCGAGGATTCATTCCCTCCATGCAAACGCAGTTCGGCCTACGATAAAGCGCTGTCTTTAGAAATTTGCGCGCTCCTTTCCGGACCTCGCCGATAATTCTGTTGAGGTCTCCGCCGCAAGAACGTACCATTTGCCGTTCTTTGGATTTCGGGCCTATAGCTCAACGGTTAGAGCAGAGGACTCAAACGGGTCGGCGGCGGGGAAACGCGCCGCTAGTCAGGTGTAAATTCGGTGAACGGCCTGTCCCGCCAGTGGGGACGACCCAACGCCGAGCCAAGTCCCGCTCGCGGGAAAGGTGTAGAGGCCATAATCACCCACCTACCGTGCGTTTAGCGCATCACGGTGAAGGCATGGTCCAGACCACGCATTCCGTCTCATGACGGGAGCGGCGAAAGCCGAAGTGGTAAGCATAATCCTTTGGTTCTGGGTTCAAATCCCAGTGGGCCCACCAAAGACAGCCCCCTCCCCCACCAAGCGACGTGTTGCCTTTCGGCGACGCCCCCGCATTATTTGAGTTCTCATTCATGCGTAGCTTTGTTGTGCTTCTTATCCTGGGCTCGATCCTCGGGACGATTGCGGTCGTCGTCCGCTTTGGCTGGCTGGCGCGCGAGAACCCGGGCCGGCCCATCAACTCCGCCATGCGCGAAGCCATGGCGGCCAAATCCCCGCAGTGGAGCGAGGCGGAGGCTGCCGTGCTCGCCCGCGACTACTCGAATGCCCGCGAAACCAAGTCGGGAATGCGCTATTTCATCCGCGGCTTGGGCACCGGCGAGGACACGCCCAAGAAGGGTCAATGGGTCAGCGCACAGTACGAAGGCCGCCTCTTCGACGGCACAAAATTCGACAGCAGCTATGACCGCGGCCAGGCACCGCTGAATTTTCAGGTCGGTGTCGGCCAGGTTATCGCAGGGTGGGACGAAGCCTTTCTCTCCATGAAACGCGGGGAAAAGCGCACGTTGGCGATCCCCTATTGGCTCGCGTACGGAGAGAAGGGATCGGGCAATACGATTCCCCCCAAAGCCGGTCTCATCTTTCATGTCGAGCTAATCGACTTTCACTGAGTGCGCGATGGAGCGGTTTCTTCGCCCACGCCTCCAGCCCCTCGCCCGCCTTTCCTATGATTCCCGTTCTTTCCAGTTCCGAAAAAAGCCGGCTTCGCGGCCGCGGACAAACCCTCGACGCCACGCTCAAAATCGGGAAGGAAGGCACGTCGCCCACCGTTCTCACGACGTTGCACACCCTGCTGCGCGCCCATGACTTGGTGAAGGTGCGTTTCGCGTCGGCCGATCGCGAAGCGCGCGTGCAACTGACCGCCGCCCTGGCGGAAGGCAGCGAAAGCGTCTGCGTGGGAAGCGTCGGCAGCACCGCGCTGTTTTATCGTCCTAAATCCGCCGAATAAGAGAGGGGCCTCCGTGGTCGCCGTCGCATCGCCCCGCGTCATGCCGGCATCCGCCTGGATGCAGCGCAGTCTCGCGCACGAGCGACGCGTCCGCCTGTGGACCGATTCCCACCAGGATCGGGCAGCCCGGGGAGAAAAACATCCGGTCTGGGATTTTCTTTTTTCCTACTACGGATTCCGCCCGGCGTGGTTGCGTCAATGGCACCCGGGGCCCGACGTGCTCCTGGCCGGGGAGGAGGCCCGCCTCTTCTTACGCTGGCCGGAATATCGCGAAACCGACCGCGGCATCCAAATCGACGTCACCCGTCTGCCCGAAAAACGCCGCGATTTTGCCCTCTGGCTGCGCGCCTTGTTGGTCTCCGTCGAAGAGCGACCCGCGTTCTTCGGCTGTCATGGCCTCCACGAATGGGCGATGGTTTACCGTCAAACCCCCGAGCAGGTACGTCACACCACCTGGCCATTGCGGTTTTCTCCGGACGAAATCGCTACAATCGTCGAGCGGGTCCCGCTAGGATGCACCCACTACGACGCGTTTCGGTTTTTCACGCAGCCGGCGTCACCGCGCAACCGCCACGCCTTGTCTCGGAGGTCGGTCCCGGCGTTCGAGCAACGGGGCTGCCTGCACGCGAATATGGACCTCTATAAATGGGCCTATAAACTGGCCCCGTTCACCCCAGCGGACCTGCTCGCGGACTGTTTTGAGTTGGCCCGCGACATCCGCGAAGTGGACATGCGGGCCAGTCCCTATGACCTTCATTCGCTCGGTTTCGAACCGATCCGGGTCGAATCCTCGGAGGGTCGGAGCGAGTACGAACGCCTTCAGCGTCTCTTTTCCGCGCGCTCGGTCCCCCTACGGGCGACCCTGCGCGGATTATGCGAACGTTTGCTGGCCGCCTGATGGAAGGGTCAGCTCCCTTGGAGGGCCACGATCCGTCGTGGCCGGGATTGCGCGTTTGCGCGCTGCCAAGAGCGCGGACGAGGAGCTCAGCCGACCCGGGAGACGGCAGGCACTTTCTGAAAATTCCGCCCAAAACGGAACGTGGCCCGCGGAAACCTGAAACCCGCCTCGAAAAAGCCGAACAGACGCCGACACCTCCGCATTCGGGCGTAAAAAAACCTCCGGGACAGGACTGTCCCAGAGGTTGAAAAGATAAACGGAAAGAAGCGCCAGGACGGCGTTATTTGATCGAACGCTACTTAGCTGGCTGGAGCGGCGGCTGGCTTCGCCCGGGACTTCTTGGCCACGTGGCTCTTAGCGCGGGAAGCGGCGTTGCGGTGAACCACCCCGGACTTCGTGGCCTTGTCCATCGCGGATGCGTACAAGCTACCGGCCGACTTGATCGTCGGCGCGTCGCCCTTGACCACGGCCTGCTCGAACTTCTTGTGCAGCGTCTTCAAACGGGTTTGGACCGCTTTGTTGCGGGTCGTAAGGCGAGCCGATTTGCGTGCGGCCTTGATGGCAGATTTAGTGTTGGCCATAGCGGATAGTGAGATTGAAAGCCGGCCAAAAACCCAGAGCGGGGAGGCAGAGTCAATCCCTAAATCTCTCGCCTTTCTGCGTGCGATGCACCGGATTTTGGTTTTGGGGCCGATAAGCCGGATTCTGTTCCACGCCTTGCGGCGCTTCGGTCATCATTTCTCTCACTGGCTTGCGCCAGAGTCCCGCCGAAGCGAGATGCGGCATACCCGCGACTATCGGACGGGCCGTCCAGTCGCCTATTTTGCCTTGCACCCGATGGGGTTTTTCGTGCCGCCGTCATCGCTGACGGCGCGGTGGGCTCTTACCCCACCTTTTCACCCTTACCGGCAGACGGCAGAAGCCTTCCACCGGCGGTTTAATTTTCTGTGACACTGTCCGTCGCAGCGCTTTGAAACGCAACGCCCGCACTTGTGGTGAAACTCGTGCGGCATCGTGCCCTGCAGTGTCCGGACTTTCCTCTCCAGGAGTGTAAATCGACGGACGGCATTACCCGCCCGCTTGGGATCAAAGAACCTGGAGCGATAACCAAGCCCCAAAACCAAAAGCGCGGTCGCACCGAGCGGCAGCGGAAGGCAAGGAATCTCATCGCCGGCTACAAAAAGCAAGACGCTCCGATTACAGGGCAGATTCCCACCACACGATCCGACCGCATTGATCGCAGGTCGGAAGCGGCTGGGTCGGGTCCCCTTTGCCTCGCGACGCCGACTCGATTTCCGACGAGACCTTCAAATGGCAACCTCCGCATTTTCCGCCGCGCAGGGGCACACAGGCCGGCATATGGCGCTGCGCGATACGGTCATACAAACGAAGGAGCGGTTCGCCCACCGGCGTGCGCGCCGAACCGACCTCCGCCCGGGCATTTCCCAATTCGGCGGTCAGGACGGCCTCGCGATCTCGGAACGAACGAATCCGAATCTCATGCCCGGAAATATTGGTTTTCAGCTCCTTCTCCGCTGCCGCAAACTTAGCTTTCGCGGTCTCGATTTCATACATTATGGTGAGTTGGGTGTCCTCCAAACCGCCAATCTGGGTCTCCATCGTCTCGATTTCGTGTCCCAGCGCCCGGTACTCCTCGTTTTTACGCACTTCCAGCTGTTGCGTGCGGTATTTCGCGGCCTTCTGGGCCGCGAGCGCGATTTCGTTCTCCAAATCCTTTTTCCGCGCCTCCAGCCGCTGCCATTCTAACTTCGAAGTTTCGATTGCCGACTTCTCTGTCGCGATCCGCTTTTCCACCCCCGCAATGTCGGCCGGGACGCCCTTCAGCTCCTTCTCCAAATCGAGTCGGCGCCGGTCGCGACCTTGGAGAATCAATAATTTTTCGAGAATGGGTGACATGTTTCGGGGTGCGCGAACCGGTTACGAGGCAACCAAGGTCGATTGGAAAACGTTCTCGCTCAATTAAATGTAATACATCTCGTCCAGTTTCGATGCGAACATATCCAACGTGAACGCTTTGCAGCGGATTTCCAGGCTCGTGCGGACTTCCCGCCAGATTTGGGTCACTCGCCGACCGGACTGGCCCTCGCTCGCGGTGTTGAGCTCCAAGAGATCTCCTTCAATCACCTTAACGATATCGTAGAGACTGATTTCGGCAGGAGGACGGGCCAAAGCGTAGCCCCCTTGCTTGCCGCGTCGGCTCATGATAAGGCCGCCATTGCGCAGCTCCGTCAGAATCTGCACAAGGTAGTTGGCTGGAACGGCTTCAATCCTAGCCAGCTCCTCGATATGCGCGAGGGCTTCTGTGCCATAGAGCCGAGCCATGTGCGTGAGGACGCGACATGCGTAATCCACTTTGACCGAAAGCTTCACTCCGGTAGCTGAACCTATTAACTTAGGTCAGCAACCTAAAATTAGAAATTCGGGCCGCTTCCACCCACGAAAACGGGGCGCAAGCGCGAGACTTTTCGGGCGGTTTTTAAGGCCAGAAATTCGTTGTCCCCGGGTCTCTTTTCGGATGTGATTTTCCTTTCCCCGCCTACACCCTTTTTCTCCTACATGTCTGACTTATCCGAACAGGAAAACCTCTCCAGAATCCAGGCCGGCGCCGACGACTATAACGCCTCGAAAATTCAGAAGCTGGAAGGCCTGGAAGGGGTGCGCAAGCGGCCGGACATGTACATCGGCGATACCAACGAACGCGGCCTCCATCATTGCGTGTTCGAAGTCGTCGATAACTCGATCGACGAAGCGCTTGCGGGTTTCGCTTCGCTGATCAAAGCGACGGTCCACCTTGACGGCTCCTGCTCGGTCGAGGACGACGGTCGCGGCATTCCGGTCGACATCCATCCGACATACAACATTCCCGCGTTGGAGCTGGTGCTCACCAATCTCCATGCCGGCGGGAAATTCGGAAAGGGCGCCTACCAGGTTTCCGGCGGCCTTCACGGCGTCGGGGCCAAGTGCGTGAATGCCGTCTCCGAATGGTTCGAGGCCGAGGTGCGCCGCAACGGCAAGGTCTACCAGATGCGCTTCGCCCAAGGCATCACCACCCAAAAAATGCAGGTGATCGGCGATACAAAAAAGACCGGGACGAAGATCACTTTCAAACCGGATCCGGAAATTTTCAAAACCACCCGCGAATTCCAATACGACATTCTCGCGAAGCGGCTGCGCGAACTCGCGTTCCTCAATCCGGGAATCCGCATCGAGCTGATCGACGAACGTTCGCAAAAAACGGATACTTTTTTCTTCAAAGACGGCATCGCCGAGTTCGTGCGCTTCCTCAACACGAACAAGAATGTCGTGCACGAAAAGCCGATCACCTTTGGCGATAGCGTGCCCAATGAAACCAACGCGTCCCTGCCGAACATCGTCGTCGACGTGGCGATGCAGTACAACGACAGCTACAACGACCAGGTTTTCGCCTACGCCAATTCGATCTCCAACATCGAGGGCGGCACGCACCTCAGCGGTTTCCGCACGGCACTCACCCGGGTTATCAACACCTTCGCCCGCAGCAATAACCTGATCAAGGAGAAGGATCCGTCGGTCACCGGCGACGACGTGCGCGAGGGCCTGACCGCCGTGATCAGCGTCAAAGTCCCCGAACCCCGCTTCGAGGGTCAGACAAAAACGAAACTCTCGAACGGCGAGGTCGACGGAATTGTCCAACGCATCGTCGGCGAAAAACTGAAATTCTTCCTCGAGGCCAACCCAGGCATCGGCAAGCGGATCATCGACAAGACTCTCAATGCCGCCCGCGCGCGCGAAGCCGCCCGCAAAGCGCGCGAGACCGTGCGTAAAGGCGCTCTCCACGGCGGTGGCCTCCCCGGCAAGTTGGCCGACTGCTCCGAACGCGATCCCGCGTTGACCGAACTCTATATCGTCGAGGGCGACTCCGCCGGCGGCTCCGCCAAGCAGGGCCGCGATCGTCGCTTCCAGGCGATTCTGCCGCTGCGCGGCAAACTCATCAACACCGAGAAGGCACGCATCGACAAGGTTCTCGCCAACGAGGAAATTCGAACCCTCATCACCGCCTGCGGCACCGGCATCGGCGAGGGCGACGAGTCCGTCGGCGGCTTCAACGTGGAACGGGTTCGCTACCATAAGATCATCATCATGACGGATGCCGACGTCGACGGCTCCCACATCCGCACGCTGCTCCTGACCTTCCTTTATCGCCAGATGCGCGGTCTCATCGACCGTGGCTACGTCTACATCGCCCAACCGCCGCTCTACAAAATCAAGCGGAAGAAGCGTGAGCAGTACATCGACAACGACGAACAGCTGAACCGCATCCTCCTCGAGCTCGGCTCCGAGGACGTCACGCTCACCCGCCTGATTGATCGGCACGTCTTCGCACCGGCGCAGATCGATAAGATCGTCGAGTCGCTCTCCGCCCTCGAAAAACTCGGCGGCGGCGTCACCCGCTACGGGGTCGCCCTCGCTGCGTACCTGGACCGTCACAACGCGGAAACCCACGCCCTCCCCCGCTACATTGCACGCATTCGCGAAGGCAACAAGGAGAGTCACGAGTTTCTCACCGACGAGACGGCACGCGCCGCGTTCGTTCAACAGCACAATCTGGACGCCGCCCTTTTCGAACAGACCGAGCCCACTCCGGTCGGCGAAAAGAAACCCGTCGGTCCGGCAAAACGGATCACCCTGCACGAAATCTTCGAGGGCACCGAGATGACCAAGCTGCTCAAGGCCACCGCAGCCGCCGGCTTGGAAATCGGCCGCTTCAGCGCGAGCGAAGAGCCCCGCTACCTAATCGTCGAAAACCTCGGCCAAAAATCGGAACAGCGCATCGACCTGCGCTCGCCCCTCGAGATCGTTGCGGAGATTCGCGCCAACGGCCGCAAGGGACTCAGCATTCAACGCTACAAGGGTCTCGGCGAAATGAATCCCAAACAGCTCTTCGAAACCACCATGGATCCGGAGAAGCGCCGCCTGCTCAAGGTGTCGATCAACGATGCCGCGAAATCCGATGCCCTCTTCACGCTCCTCATGGGCGACGAGGTGCCACCGCGCCGCCAGTTCATCGAGGACAACGCTCTCAACGTCCAATATCTCGATGTTTAAGCCGGCAACGAGGCAGGGGCGTGCGCCGCTGTCTCGTTTTCCGCATTCGGTCTGAACCTAGCGCTCTGCGTCTTCGCGCCCCTTTCCGTCTCCCTTTTTCATGTACGCGTCCAACGAGAAACTTTTCACGGCCAACATCACCGACATCATGCAGACGGCCTACATCGATTATTCGATGTCGGTCATTGTCGCCCGTGCCCTTCCGGATGCCCGCGACGGCCTCAAGCCGGTGCAGCGCCGCATCCTCTACGCGATGCTTCGTCTGGGCCTGCTGCACAACCGCTCTTTCAACAAATGCGCCAAGGTGGTCGGCGAGGTGCTCGGCAACTACCACCCGCACGGCGACGCCTCCGTGTACGACACCCTGGTGCGTCTCGCCCAGACCTGGGTCGTGCGCTACCCGCTGATCGATCCGCAGGGAAACTTCGGCTCGGTCGACGGCGATATGCCGGCCGCCTACCGCTACACGGAGTCTCGCCTCGCCGCGTTCGCCGAGGAGCTCTTGCGCGGTCTCGACGAGGACACCGTCGATTTCGTCCCCAATTACAACGAGGAGACGACGGAACCCACCGTTCTTCCCGCCGCGCTGCCTAACCTTCTCCTGAACGGCTCGACCGGAATCGCCGTCGGGATGGCGACGAACATCCCGCCGCACAATATCAACGAGATCATCGACGCAACCTGCGCGATCATCGACAAGGCCAGCATCTCGCTCGACGAGCTGGTCCTCATCGTCCGCGGCCCCGATTTCCCTACCGGCGGCGTCATCGCCGGTCGCGACGGCATCGACAGCTATCTGCGGACCGGTCGCGGGATCGTTCGCATCCGCGGCAAAGCCCACACCGAGGACCTCAAGGGCGGGATGGAGCAGATCGTCATCACGGAGATCCCTTACAACGTCAATCGCTCCACCCTCGTCACGCGCATCGCCGAACTCGTCGGCGAGAAACAGATCGAAGGCATCCGCGACCTACGCGACGAATCCGACGAAAACACCCGGATCGTGATCGAGTTGAAACGCGGCGAGCAAAGCCGCGTCGTCATCAACCAGCTTTTCCAGAAGACGGCCTTGGAGTCGTCCTTCGGCGTCAATCTGCTCGCCCTCGACCGGAAGAGGCCGAAGCAGATGAACATCAAGGAACTCCTCGACTGCTACATCGAGCATCGCCGCGATGTCATCACCCGCCGCACCAAATTCCGCCTCCGCGAGGCGGAAGACCGCGCTCACATCCTCGAAGGCTTCAAAATCGCCCTCGATAACCTCGACGACTTCGTCAAGATCATCCGCTCGTCCGCGAGCCGCGAGGAAGCGAAGGAAAAGCTGATGGCGAAGTATCCGCTGTCGGAGCGCCAGACGATTTCCATCCTGGAACTGCGCCTGTATCAGCTGACCGGACTCGAACGCGACAAGATCGAGGCCGAGTACCTCGAACTGATCGAGGTGATCGAAGAGTTGCGCAGCATCCTCGAATCCTCGGAAAAGCTGAACGCGATCCTCAAGGCCGAACTCCTCGAAATGCGGGCGAAATACTCGTCCCCGCGTCGGACCGAGATCATCGGGTCGCTCGGCGAATTTCGCATGGAAGACGTCATCCCCAATCAGGGCTGCGTCATCACCGTCTCCCGCCTCGGCTTCATCAAACGCACGCCCGTCGCCGACTACCGCTCGCAGAAACGCGGGGGCAAGGGCGTGATCGGCACCGAAACGTACGAGGACGACTTCGTCGAACGACTTTTCACCGCCAGCACCCACGACTACATCCTGTTTTTCACGACGAAGGGCCAATGCATGGCGAACAAGGTGTACGACGTGCCCGAAGGCACGCGTACCTCGAAGGGCAAATCGGTCTCCTCGTTCCTGCGGCTGGCCGAGGGCGAAAAGATCGCCTCGATGCTCTGCGTGCAGGATTTTACCGCCGACCGCTTCCTGGTCATGGCGACGAAGAGCGGCATGATCAAAAAGAGCGCCCTCTCCGACTTCACTAACGCCACCCGCGAAAGCGGACTCATCGGCATCAATCTGGCCGAGGGCGACATTGTCATCGGCACGGTCCTGACGACCGGCAGCGACGAACTCATCCTCGTTTCTCACCAGGGCCTCGCCGTACGCTTCCGCGAGCGCGATGCCGAAACGGGAGAGGAACTCTTCCGTCCCACCGGTCGCGCCACCGCCGGCGTCACCGGCATGCGCTTCAAATTGGCCAGCGACTACGTTCAGTGTATCGAGGTCGTGGATCACAAGGCGAAATTCCTCGTCGCCAGCGAAGCCGGCCTCGGCGTGCGCACGCGCTTCGAAGACTACCGTCTGATCAACCGCGGCGGCAGCGGTGTCTGGGCGATCGATCTGCCGGAGGATGGCTCCATCAAGCTGGTCGGGGCGCTCAGCGTAAAGGACACCGACGAAATCATGCTTCTCACGGCCAAGGGCCAGAGCGTACGTTGCCCAGTCAACAATATCCGCGAAACCAATCGCGGTGCCAAGGGCGTCAAACTGCTCACCCTCGCGGAGGGCGACAAGCTCCTCAGCATCGCCCGCATCGTCGAGACCGAGGAAGAACTGGATGCGAGCGGCACACCGGCCGGCGAATCCGACACGCCGACGCCGGCGACCTCTTAAGCGACACGCCGCGGGAGGCACTCGTCATGAAGATACCCGACACCGGACGCCGGTTTTCTTCATGACGAGCCTCGACGACGCTTCGACGCCCGTCCCGCTGCCCATCACGGGTGAGCTGGACCTGCACACCTTTCGGCCGAGCGATCTCGGCGTCTTGATTCCCGCCTATCTCGAGGCATGCCAAGAAAAGGGAATTCCCTCCGTCCGCATTGTCCACGGGAAAGGCACCGGAGCCCTGCGCGAAACGGTGCATGCACTCCTCCAGCGCTCGACCCGGGTGAGCCATTTCCGCCTCGGCGACGAAACCAACGGCGGCTGGGGTGCCACGGTCGCTTTCCTAAACGCGCCGCTCGCCTCTAAGCGAATTCCAGCGTCGCAATGAAATTTCAGGGCGTCCGAAACCCACTCTCTCCGGACGGACTAAAGTCCGGACTCCAACTCTGCCATCCGGGCTTCCGCCTCCGAGTCTAGCCCGCTTTCGGGATGAGCCGGAGCCAAGGCCTCGATCCCTCTTTTTACAGAAGATCGCAGAGGAAGCAGAGCCCAATCCGTCGGCCTTCAGAACTCCGCCATCCGCCCTCCGCTTGCTCTGCGAGCTCCTGTAAAAAGGGCTGGGAGGCTTG
>Ga0105046_10000563_pt1 | contig 52522 bp, 41 predicted proteins | sample MAT03_FD_78385 | JGI IMG/M metagenome (GOLD analysis project Ga0105046, IMG submission 78385) | Freshwater microbial communities from Lake Fryxell liftoff mats and glacier meltwater in Antarctica - MAT-03 (megahit assembly) | ecosystem: Environmental > Aquatic > Freshwater > Ice > Liftoff... | reverse complement strand
GTCTACTAGCAATCAGTGCCGACGGTTGCCGCCGCCGCCGTCTCCACCACCGCCGCCGCCGCCGCCGCCGTAACCACCGCCGCCGCCGCCGCCACGACCGCCGCCACCGCCGCCGCCACGACTACCGCCGCCGCCACCCGTGCGCTCTTGCGCTTCGTTGACGTTCAACGTGCGACCTTGATAGTCGCGACCGTTGAGGTTGGTAATGGCTTCAGCTGCTTCTGCATCCGTGCTCATCTCAACGAAGCCGAAGCCGCGTGGGCGTCCGGTTTCACGATCAGTAACAAGCTTACAATCCGATACCGTGCCCGATTGTGCGAACAAGTCGCGCAGCTCAGCTTCGTTTACGTCGAACGACAAATTGCCAACAAACAGTCTCTTACCCATTTTGCTTCCGTCTCTCACAGGGATCACTCGTTGTAGAACTCGAACTCTCCGTCGATCCCGATGGACGGCTAACCCGATCAGACATACACCCCACTGTCGAAAATACCCGGTCTGCCGCGTATCATTCGAGCACCACCTTTCGATGGTGCGCCCTTTGAGCGAAACGCGAACGGTTAAGTCCGGGTTTCCTTGCAACGTAGGCCGGATTCGAACCGGCGCCTTCGGGTTTCATCCCGATTCGCGCCCACGCTGAGAAAGACGAATTTGCTACCTAAGGTTGGAATTGTCAAGGCGCCGGCCGCCGGGTCAGGCAAGGATCCCCACCGGACGGCCTTTTTAGTCCAACAACAACGCTTGCAGCTGGCGGCCTATATGGGCGATGCCGCCTTCACCGTTGATGCCGCCCTCGAAACGTTTGCCGGAGGCGTAACCGTCGGGGCCCGGCACGACGAAGCGTGGAATATAAGCGCCGTCGTACTCGCCGTACGCGAGACGTTCGTTATCGCGATCGCTGTCGAACTTCATCAAACGAAGATTCGGAAAATAAGCATCCAGCTCGCCCGCATCCAATGCTTTTTGAAAGACCTTGCAGGGCCCGCACCAAGCAGCCGATACATAGATGACCAATCGACGGCCATCGTGTTGGGCCCTCAACTGCTCGGCTTTTACGAGCTGAACCACGTCGCCCGCCGCCGGGGCGTCCAGGACTTCTGGCCTGGTAGAGGCCGGGGAGGGCGCTGCTTTCACTTCGACCGGCGCTGCGCTGCCAGTCGATCTGGCCGAGACGCTGGTCGGGCGCTGGCAGCCAATGCTGGCAACCGTCACAAGGAGGGCCCAGAAGGTCGATTTCACGCTTGCGATGGTAGCAGGAACGGAACATCGGCATCAATCGTCAACGGAAGCGATGGGGAGTAGACCGAGCGTGGCTGTAAAATTGCAATATAATTGCAAAAGCATTCTTGATGATATAGATCCGAGGTGGACATGGACTCCAGTCAAATGGCGCAACGAACTCGGATGGGTGTGTCTCGTTTGAAACTTGATTCTCACGCGGGCGGCAGCGCTTGCGATTGCACTGCGCACCGGGCGCCACGACCATTGCCACCGAACGCCGGTATATGGTCTGCCATTCTTCCTGTACTTGCCTGTGCGGTTTGCCCCGCGTGCCTGACCACTTACGCAAAGGTGTTCTCTGTTCTTGGTGTGGGCGTCGGGTTGAGTGAGTTTCACCACCTGTTGCTTCTTTTTGTCGCGATCAGCGCATCCATTGGAATAAGTGCATGGCGTTCTTGGCGTACGCGTCGGATGTGGCCGATCGGGCTTGCACTCACTGGCTCAGCGCTTGTCGCCACGGGGCATTTCGCTGCCGATTTACACGCTGTCGAATGGGTCGGGGTCGGGGTGTTGCTAGTGGGCGGCTTGACGGAGCATTTCCGTTTGCGGAGACAGCGCGCGTCTATTGTCGCGTCCGTGGCGTAGTCGGACTGCAGACACCATGAACACCCTATCTGTGCTGCTCTTCGGGATCGGTCTCGGCTTGCGGCACGCGACCGACGCCGATCACGTCGTCGTGGTATCGGCGCTCATTGCGCGAGAGTCAGGTGTGTGGAGGGCCGCGCGTGTTGCCGCACTTTGGGGCGCGGGGCACACCGTTGCCTTCCTCGCATTGGGGCTTTTTATCGTGCTCACCGGTGTGCGCATCCCTGAAACGTTCGAGTTCGGCGTCGAAATACTGGTGGCTTTGATGCTTGTCGGTTTTGGAGTTTGGCATCTCGCCCGCAGTCGCCGCAGGGCGCAGCGAGAGCCCTTGGGTTCCGATGTGAAGATCTCCCCCGCTCGGCCGTTGGCGCTTGGCCTGATTCATGGGCTTTCTGGTTCGGCAGGGATCGCCTTGATCGCCGTAACGACGATCAACTCGCGTTCGCTGGCCGCTGCCTATCTCGGACTTGTAGCGCTCGGTACTGTCGTTGGCATGGTGTTGCTTACGATCGCGATGTCACGTCCCATCGGATGGATGGTGCGCAAAGAAGGGCAATTGCAACACATCGTGACGACAGTCACCGCCCTCCTAAGCATGACACTTGGGATTGTGGCGTTGTTGCGAATGGTGACCGGGGGGGATGCGGAGTGAACCCCATCACGAAGGATCAAGCGGGCGAACCTCGATCGTGAGGTGCGCGATCGAAAGGTGCGCAAGCGCCGCACGGTATGTGCGGACATCCCGCGGTTCGGACGTGACGAGGGTAACGATACACCCCTGCGTGTGACCACCGAGAGACCACACGTGAAGATCCACGACGCGAACGCCATCCAACGCTTCAAGAACCGCGCGGACTTCGTCCTCCAGCGCCGATGACGGAGCCACGTCGAGCAGCTCGAGTGCGGCGTTGCGCGAGAGGCCCGCGCTCCAGTGCAGAATCACCAATCCGCCGACGAGACCCGTCACTGCGTCGAGCCAACCCCAGTTCCAAAATCGACCCGCGAGTAAAGCCGCGATGGCGAGGGCGCTCGTGAAGGCATCTGCGACGACATGCATGAACGCAGCACGATGACTGTGGTCATGGTCATGGTCGTGTTCGTGTTCATGGTCGTGAGCGTCGTGCAATAAGTAGACGCTCGCGAGGTTTACGATAAGACCCAAAAATGCTACCGGAAGCGAACGCACGAAGTCGATCGCGTGTGGCCGAAACAGGCGCTCTACGGACTCAACGCCCATCGCGATGGCAACCAGTCCGAGGGCGATTGCGCTTGTGTATCCCGCCAGCGCTCGAACCTTGCCGGTGCCGAACGCAAACGATCGATGTCCTGCGAATCGCCGCGATACCCAGTAGCCGACACTGGTGAGTCCAAGCGCGCCGACGTGAGTCGCCATGTGCCATCCGTCGGCGATGAGTGCCATCGAGTTCGTCGCGTAACCGACGGCGATCTCCAGCACCATCATCGTCGCCGTGAGCAGGATTACGATCGCAACGCCGCGCTCCCGTTGCTGCGGGGTGATGGCTCTGCGGGCAGGGCAATCTTCAAAGGTAGCGTTGTGGTCGCGCATGCTCGTTTATCCCACGAATTGACGGATAACGCGCGCGAGCTCCGTCGCCGCAGCTGCTCTATCGCCCTTTGGCACCCGAGGTCCGGCCAGATGATCTTCGAGGTGGTCGCAGAGTACCTCGGCGGCGAGCGCGTTGATCGCACCGCGCGCGGCCGAGATTGTCCGGAGAACCTGCTCGCAACCATGCTCCTCGGTGAGGGCCCGTTCGACCGCTTCGATTTGGCCTTTGACCCTTCGGATCCGAGCTACCAGCTTGTTCTTATGCCGAACCGTATGCACCCACGAACGATACCCCCTGGGGTATTTTCTGTCCAGCATTGCAAATCGATTGCATGTAATGTAGATAGGCTTTTGCAGCCCTCGAGGTTTATCATGAAAAAAATTCCTGTTACGGTACTCACTGGTTTTCTTGGCTCCGGGAAGACAACGTTGCTCAACCGAATCCTTACCGAAAACCACGGTAAACGCATCGCAGTCATTGAGAACGAGTTCGGTGAGATCGGCATCGACCAGGCGTTGGTCATCAATGCCGACGAGGAGGTCTTCGAGATGAACAACGGTTGTATCTGCTGCACCGTGCGCGGCGACCTCATCCGGATCCTCGGCAATTTGATGAAGCGTCGTGACAAATTCGATCACATCTTGGTCGAGACGACAGGGATGGCGGATCCGGGACCGGTCGCACAGACATTCTTCGTCGACGATGACCTTCGCGACCAATTTTCGCTCGATGGCATCGTCACCCTCGTCGATGCGAAGCACGTACTTTTGCACATCGACGAGTCAAGCGAGTGCAAAGAACAGATAGCCTTCGCCGACGTCCTCGTCCTGAATAAGACCGATCTGGTGAGCGAACAAGAACTCGAACAACTTGAGCGTCGCGTGACAAGCATGAACTCGATGGCAAAAGTACTTCGCGCTCAAAACGCGAATGTGCCAATCCCCGCAGTTCTTGATGTAGGTGGGTTCGACCTTGAACGCGCGATCGCAACGAAGCCGACGTTCCTTGAGCCCGAGTATCCCTTCGAGTGGGCAGGCGTTTTCGAGGTGGAAGAAGGTGTGTACACGCTCGTGCTTGAAGACGGCCCGGACCCGACCATGGATCTGGTTGTGATGGATTTGGAAAGCGATCTTCAGCCGGGCTCACGTGTCGCGGCCGATCGCGCACTCCGGATTTGGTCAGAGACGCCGACTTCGATCTTGCCCGGCGGCCGCATCGAGATCGGTGCGACAGTTCCCGCGAGACTGGGACTCGATTCCACAGGACCCAAACGGTTCGAGCTTCGGGTGCCACGCGCTGGCTTCATCGGCCTTTATTCGCAGCACTTACCCTCCGAGTTCCAATTGCAGTTACTCCGCAATGGTGTCGCGTGCCAGCCAATCAAGGAGCAGGCGTTTGCGGCTCAACATTCGCACGACGATCAAGTGACCTCGGTTGGGATTCACCTCGAAGGAGAAATCGATGGAGATCGGCTCAATACGTGGGTGTCGCAGTTGTTGCGCGAGAAGGGCGCAGATATCTTTCGCATGAAGGGGATTCTGAACATGAAGGGATCGCCCAATCGCTACGTTTTTCAAGGCGTTCATATGTTGTTCGACGGACGCGAGGATCGACCGTGGGGCACGGAGTCTCGGGCGAATGATTTGGTGTTCATCGGGCGCAAGCTTGATCGCGGTGACCTTACGCAGGGGTTTGAACGATGCCTGGCTTGACTCAAGATATCGCGCGCGGCAAGACCGAACTCCGATCACGGTATCGTATCACCATGGGCGAGTACGTGTCGGCGCTTGAGCTTGCACGCGATGGAAGCGTCTGCGTCGTTGGCCTCGGCGATGGTCGGATAGTAGGAATCGATTCGGCGACTGGCAAAGAAAAATTCACAGTTGCAGCAGCGCATGTTGGAGGCATATTGGGCGTAAGCATTTCGCCTGACGGACAGTTCTTTGTCACCTGCGGGCAAGGATCGGTTGCCAAAGTTTGGTCGGCAGCGGGCAAGCTGGTGCGCGAGTTGCCGGGAAGTGGCACAGCTTGGGTCGAGCACGTCGCGTGGGCACCGGCGGGTGGCCGGATCGCTACGACTTCAGGGAAGAAGGTCCGCGTGTGGACGGGTGAAGGTGATCCGATTGTTGAAACCGAGCCGTTTGCGAGCACTGTGACGGGTCTCGCTTGGCGCGCGGACGGCAGTGGACTCGCGGCCACGTGTTACGGTGGGGTACATATTCTTCCCTTTGTGGTGGGGGCTAAGGTTCGCCACTTGCCTTGGAAGGGCTCGCTCATATCGTTGGCATGGAGCCCGGATGCCAAGGTTGTCGCCTGCGGCAGTCAAGACAGCTCGGTGCACTTCTGGCGGTTGTCGTCGGGGCAGGATTCGGAGATGAGTGGCTATTCGTTCAAGCCCAAATCGCTCGCGTGGGACAGCGAATCGAGACTCCTTGCGACATCGGGCGACGCGGCCATCACGGTGTGGGACTTTCGTGGCAAAGGACCCGAAGGCACGCGACCCTTGCATCTGCAAGCACATCAGGGCGTGTGTACGCGCCTCGCATTCAGCCCTCGCAAGTGCGTTCTCGCGAGCGGGAGTCAGGACACCTCGGTGCTGCTCTGGGAACCGCGCGGTGGCGACTCACCGCTCCGCTTTGCCTTCCTTGAAGACGAAGTGACGGCCCTATGCTGGCACCCCGATCACCACACGTTGGTTGGTGCCGACGCCAGCGGAACCGTCTGCGGTTGGGAGATCGCTTGACAACGCCCACGCGAACGAGCCCATTAAACCCCGCGTCAGTCGGCGAGACGGCGCGCGGTTAAACGCTGCACACGTCGCAGAGACCCTGTACTTGCACGACGACCGTGCCTGACGACAGGGCTTTGGGGGCACCCCTCACTTTACGCACCGATATTGCCCCATCGGGCAAACAGGCGACATCCCCGCAATCCGTGCAGAGAAAGTGCGGGTGTTGTTCGCGGTGGTTCTGCTTGCCGCTGCCTCGCAGCTCAAAGCGCCAGACGTGGTCACCCAGATCCGTTCGGACAACGAGGCCAACGTCGGTAAGGTCGTTGAGGTTCCTAAAAATCGAGGCGTTGTCGAATCCGGCGTCTTTGAGTAACGTCGATACTTCTGCGTGCGTCAGAGGCTTTTCCGCCGCAGCGAGCGTTCGGTAAACTGCAATTCGCGCACCAGTGCCACGCAATCCCAGCGCGTGAAACATCTCTTTGAGGGCGGGCACATCTAGTTTGGCGGTCATCGATAAACAACGTTAAGACAAAGGGTTGATAATTGCAATTGCAATTGCAGAACGTTCTGCAGGGGTCGTGGCGATCGGTTGGAGCGCTGGGGCGCCTCGGTAAAGGCGAACGATTGATCGCCGACAGTCGTACCGGCAATACAATTGCAATAACGTATTATGTGCGATACAAAGCGGAGTGCTGGCCAAACGACGCGTTTTACTGGGAGAACGGACGATTGAACTTGTTGGGGCTTGCCCCCGGGTCGGGATGCCTTTGCCCGCTGCAACGTTCGCGATACCCGCGGCACGCAACGCCATCGAGCCGCTCCGATACGGCGACCTTCTTCAGGGTCAGGTTTTCGTGTCCACACTTCCCAACATAGGCAAACACGCATGCGCTGCTCAGATTTTAGGGCTTGAGGAGGCGTTGGAGAAACGTGCTCCGGAGGCACGATTGTTTCACGTTTCGGCGGATGAGCCGCGCTTCTGGCGCGAAGTCGACTTGATTCATCCGACCCTACGTGCCTCGGGGTATTCGCTCTTTGGCGTCGACAGCGAATCGGTTCAAGCGTTCTCTCATCTCTTCGGCGTTGCGGTTGTGGGCACCCAGCGAATCGCCCACGGGATTTTCGGGATATTTGACGGTTTCGTCACGGCCGCTGAAATCCCCGACCAGCAATTGGGAGTACCCAGCATCGGGCGGTTTTTACACCGCGCCTTGTCGGCCCAATCAGAAATGCTCGGCGTCGGGTGCGCCGCCGGCTGCCGACACGATCAGTAGAGTCGAATCGCCAACGCGAGCACAAGCGTTGACCCGAGCGCCATCGCCAGTTGACGTCCCGCGATCGCAACGGCACTCCTCGTCCCAATCTCGCGGGAAATCGTATAAATCGTCACCAAACACGGTGACAAAGTCGCAGCGAAATACACCGCTAGAAAAAGCTGACCAGCGCCAAGTGCACCATGGGGATCGGTGCCGGTCTCATTGAGCAACAGTATTCCGTCCTTTCGCAAAACCGAAAACACGATTGCTGGTGTTGCACTTCCCGGAAGGTCAAAAACCGCTGTTAGAAAGGGCGCGATAAACCGCTCTGCTTGGGCAAGAACGCCCCATTTCGCGAGCAGTGCAGACACGAGACAAATGACCAAGAAAATCGGCATTGCCTGCCAAAAAAACTGTTTGCAGACTGAACGAATCCGCCACCAAACACCACGCAAGGTCGGTGGCTGCAACCAGGTTGCGGTCAACAAAGACAACGAACGACTTCGCTTCTGCTTTCGGCCGCGCGAGATGCGAGTGTGGACAAGGCCCACGAGAAGCACCAGTGTGACAAAAGGTGCAAACATCCAAGGCTTCGATGCCATCGAGAAAACGGACAAGGATGCGCCTAGTTGATAACTACACGACGCGCCGAAGGCGACAAGCGTAATACAGCGCTTTCGATTCGTCCGACTACATGTCCGCGATTGAAGTACCGCAACCACATTGCACCCAAATCCGCTCAACATCGGAACCAGGTCACGTCCCGACATTCCTAGGGGTCGCATCACCGGATCAAGCGCCAGCGCAATGCGGTCACGAAGCCCTGTCTCGTCGGTCAGTGCCATCGATAATCCAATGAAGAGCACCACCGGGAACGCCCAAACAAACGAGTAGACCCCAAGCGTCATTACGCCGTACGAGCCGACAAGTAGCGCGTGAACCGTACCACCATCTGTGAGTAAGCCCGTGAGCAGCAGGCGTGTTCGGTCCAGAATCGCAGCGTCCAGCGTGGATTGCAGCTTGGAAGACACCACGAACGCTGCGTATACCGGAACTGCAAACAACAAAACAACCAGGGCTAGTGCTGTCAGTGCGCCCACCCACTTTCGATCAAGAAGCGAACGAGACGGAAACACCGCGGGTGGAGGTTGAGGGAGCAGCGCTTGCAGTGTCCGATCGAAAGGTTTGGCCCGCGTTAAACATGCGGCGATACGATCTTGTTTGTCTATCGTCAGAAGGCGCGCGTCAAGAGCGACAGCTGGTATTCCCGTTGCCACTTCAATCTGCGATGCCCAGTTGTCGGCGTAAGCCGCAGCACGATCAGCAAACGTAACCACAAAGAAGACGGGCCGGTCGCAGTTGTTCGTATTGAGCATTTCGCTCAGGATCTCAAGATCCCGCGCAGCAGTGGTAGCTCGAATGACAAGCGCTACGGTGTCGGCGTCGCGCAAAGTGGCCAAGGCCATTTGCGTGGTGGTGCTGGTGTCGTCAGATTCCTGCAAGCCAGGCGTGTCAACAATCGCCATGAGCGGGGCGAAGCGGGCAGACCCCGATCGGCAAACAACTGTTGAACCGCGAAAATTTTGCTCAGCGCCGGTCCGGTCGCCTGTCAGACCGCGAAAAAGTGCTGACTTGCCCGACGATTCGAGTCCGAACAGCACGAGCGAAGATGCTCGGAGTGAAGGGTTCGCGGCTAGAGATGGATCGACGTTAGCAAGCACAGGTGATCTCCTTGTCTTTCCCGACCAGTTCTTGGCCACGGTCAAGTCTTTCAATGAACGGTTCAGGCATCCCCAACTTTCTCATGGCCGAAACCGTCTTACGCACATCGTACGATACAGAGCGAATCTCAATGTCCCATGTTCCAGTATCAATGAGCGTGTACGTCGATTCAGTTCCACCGTGCCTCGGCTCGCCCACGGAGCCCGCATTGACAATAAGTTTCGGCGATAACTCGATGCTCCGAATTGTCGCGGCTAGGGCAGGTTGGATGCTCCTGTAGTAGGTATCTTTCAGTCCCGAAGCGGCGCTGACACGCAATGTGCCTTCGACTTTGCGTACGAATGGCACATGCGTGTGACCACACACCAGCATGTCGCAGCCGGCTCCCGCCGCCCGCTCGAGCAATACGAGGTCGTGAGTTGATTCCGTAAGGTACTCCGATGTACTGCGCGGACTGCCGTGGAAGAATACGATCACGCCTTTGGGCGTCTGCATACGGACACTCTGCGGTAGTTCGTTGAGGAAGGTTTTGTTGTCTTTCGTAATTTGATCAGACGTCCAATTGAACGCAAGGTCACCAAGCACCTCGTCTTCGTCGGTCAGAAACGAACAGCCACAGTGCCCTTGGTTGAGGCCAATGCCTTCGTCCCAGCAGCCGCGAATCGTTCGTAGGTTTCGTCGCTGAACAAGGTCGATAACTTCGTTCGGGAACGGCCCGTATCCGACCAAATCGCCGAGGCAGATGATCTGGTCCACCTGCTGGCGTGTGATGTCGTCGAGCGTTGTCTCGAAGGCTTCCATGTTGCCGTGAATGCAGGAAATCACCGCTACCCGCCCGGTCGTCGAGACTTCACGCGTTGGTCTTTCGCTTTTCGTCGTCATTTTTTCTGGTCGTCCTCGACTCGTTCTATAAGTCGCAAGATCTAAATGCAATTGATTTGTAATAAAACCTTGATTGCTAGGGCGCGGATCGTTAGAATCCGGGAATCCAACTTTCGACTTTTTAGGCAACCCATGTTTCCTTTGCCAGGCACATACATCTCTCGACCACCGTTTCTCCGTCCACGCGGACGGTTGGTTGCGATACCAAAAACCTTGGTCGCGCCGCTCTGTCTTCGATTGGGCGTATCGATCTCAACTCCGATTTCCGCATTCGAGTGGGTTGCGCAAGATCCCCGCCAGACGCCACACGTTGTCGTGTTTTGGGCCGTCGACAATCGTGGGATCCACCACACGACGATTCGGAAATCGATCGAGAAGATATCCGTCGCGGAGCTGTAGGGTGTGCGCGTCAGAATACGATAGCAAGTACAATGCAATTGCATTTGTCCTTGACAGGGCCCCTCATTTCCAGTTTGCTTCGGTCGCCCAGAAGCCTCACTTTCCACAATGCCTCACTTTCAGTGCACACGGGTTCCAATGCGGCACAGCGACCGAACGCGAAGCGTTTGTAAGCGAATGAGAGCGTTGGAAATGGCCTTGTTCATTGCGGGGTCGGCGACACCGGCAATGGCCGACCATGCAAACACCTACGATGGCAACCCCTGTCAGGAAACGATGGATGTCCACGTCATCGATAGCCTGGATCATTCGCCTGTCGCATCTGCGATTGTCATCGTTGACCACGTTGCAGTGGTGACCGATGCGCGTGGACACGCGATGTTGGAGCGGATTTGTACGGGCAACACACGCATTTCGGTTTCGCATCCCGCCTACGAGTCGCTCACCCATTCGTTTGTACTCGGTCGACGGCGCGAACTTGAACTTGAGCTGCAACCTCTCATTGAGGATTTCGTTGTCGAGACAAAACAGGTCAAGCCGACGGAGATGAAATCAACCACAACGCTATCCGAAGAAGTGCTTGAAAAGAAGCGGGGACTCAGTTTATCGGAAACGCTCGCGGAAGTTCCTGGCGTCAGTCAGCTGAGATCGGGAACGGGTGTCGCCAAGCCTATCGTCCGCGGCCACTACGGGCGTCGCGTTCCGATTTTGGTGGATGGCATCCGCCATCGGGCGCAAGACTGGGGCATTGATCACGCGCCTGAAATCGAGCCTGGTATGGCCGAGCGGATCACCGTCGTACGTGGTTCCGCAGGTGCGCGCTACGGTTCAGACGCGATAGGTGGCGTGTTGCTGTTGGAGCCGCGTGGACCACTATTGCAGCCGAATACGACGGGTGAGCTGCACGCGATAGGCTATTCGAATGGGCTGGGGGCGGGTTTGTTGGGTCGGGTTCAAACCACCCCGGAATCGATGCCTCGATTGTCTTTACAGTTTGATGGTGCGATTAAAAAACTCAGCGCGCCTTCAACCCCAGACTACCCGCTTGACAATACTGCGGAATCCGAATGGTCGGGCGGCATCACGGCATTTTACCGCGCGGACAGCACTACGTTTAAGCTTTCGTTGCGCCATTTCGACGCTGAGCTAGGCGTCTGTTTGTGTTTTCGCATCGATTCGGCAGCCGAATTCAAAGCGCAATTGGCCCAACGCCGCCCAACGGGTGTTGAGCTGTACCGATCCGATTTCGACATTTCGCGTCCCTATCAAGCAATCGCGCATGATTTGGCGCTTGCACGGGCGCAAACCGCGCTCGGATTCGGGACGCTGACCGCGACGTACGCGTTGCAGTTTGACGATAGGCGCGAATTCGACGTCGTTCGCCAATCGGTTGCCGGTCCACAATTTTCGTTTCAAATGTGGACCCATGACGCGGATGTCGTTGTCGAACACCATCCGATCCATTTGGGCGATCAACTGCATCTCAGTGGAACGGCCGGCGTGGTCGCGATGCTCCAATCCAATCGATACACCGGCCTGCCGCTCGTCCCATCCCACGATGCGATCAGCGCTGGCGTTTTCAGTGTGGAGCGCCTTTGGGGCCACGACTGGGAAGTCGAAGCGGGCTTGCGTTACGATTACCTATCGCGACAGGCCGCGATAGGGCGGGGAGACTTTCTTCGGTTGGTACGAAGTGGACAACTGGGGATCGATGCTTGCGGCACCGGTTCGTCCGATACGGGTCCGGTCAACTGCGCATCGGCCTTTCACACCGCATCGATTTCGCTTGGCGGATTGGTTCGCGTTACGCCAACATGGACCACGAAGTTGGAGCTCGCGACGACGGCGCGGCCTCCGAATCCTGACGAACAATATTTAAACGGATCAGCCCCGTCATTCCCTGTTCTTGGTCTTGGCAAACCCGACGCAGGGGCAGAGACCAGCAATTCGGTGACGGCCACCGTTTCCTACGCTGGTCTGCACTTGCATGGTGAAGCTTCGTCCTACGCGAGCTACATCGACAACTACCTGGCGTTTACACCGGCGATTGGCACCGATGGACAGCCGGTCTTTGATGTGCTGATTCGTGGTACGTTTCCGCGATTCGTGACCCGATCGCTTGATGCGGTTTTCTACGGGGCGGACGGGTATCTCGCCACCAATCCGTGGCGTTGGCTGGAACTGGGCGTGCAAGGTGCAATGGTGCGCGCCCGCAACGCCGAAGATGGCGCTTATCTGGTCTTTATTCCTGCTGATCGGGTCCGCTCTTATGCGACAACGTCTCACGGCGCTTTCATCGGTTTGCAAAACCTCACCGCGACCATCGCAGGAACCGCGGTCGCGCGCCAGACGCGATACGATCCGGCCGCCGATCTGGCACCACCGCCTGCCGGGTATTTCCAAACCGAGGCGGCCCTGGGTACGGAGCGCCGGATCGACCGTTACACAGTGAAGATGGCGCTTCAAGCCAGCAACGTTCTCGGTGCTCGCTATCGGGAATATACAAGCTTGATGCGGTATTTCGCTGACCAACCCGGGCGCCAATTAATGTTTCGTATCACGGTGTTGTACGACGCCGCCTTTTCATCCACCAAATAGTAGGAACCAAACCAATGAAATCACTGAACCGAATCTCTCTCATCGGAGCCATCTTGCTCGCGTCTGCTTGCGGAGAAGACGCATCGGACGCCGGTAACGAAAACGAAGTGTTGACCACTGTCACGCTGACCTTCACGCCGACCGCCGGCGGCGCTCCGGTTGTGGCGTTGTTCAACGATGCGGACGGTGATCTCGGAAACCCACCGGTCATCGACCCCGTGCGACTTGCGCCCGGCATGTATAACCTTGGCCTCAAGTTCGAGAATCGCCTGGAAATGCCCGCCGAGGACATCACATTGGAGATTCTGGACGAAGCCAATGATCACCAAGTCTTCTTCACGGGCTCTGCCGTGAACAGTCCTGCGAGTGTTCAGGCAAGCGCCCCGCTGACTCAGGTTTACTCAGACACGGACGCGAATCGCCTCGTGCTCGGGCTCACCAATGGTATTACGGCCGTCGCCGGGACCGGGACGTTGACGGTTACGCTGCGCCACATGCCGCCGGTCAATGGTATGCCGGTCAAGACCGCGGCAGCAGCAGATACGGTTCGGACCAGCGGTTTCGCGGGACTCGGCGGCTCGACCGATGTCTCGATCGACTTCGCTGTAACGGTTATGTGAGACGGTTGAAGATGTAGGGCATATCCAGGCGGTTTCCTCGTTGCGTCGCCGTGACCAGTGTCACGGCCGCACTTGCGCCCTGAATCGGCTTGCGATTTGTTCGATCACCAGTTGCACAGCGGCGGGTGATTGTCCTCGTTCGTCGAAAAGAACCAGTTCGTTGTTGCCGCTTTTCAGCCAGGCCTCGGGAAGGTAGAGACCGTCGACCTTTACTTTTTGCGGATATCGGCCGAGCGGATGCCCGTTTAACCAACCGAACCCACCGAATAGCCCCTGCGTCCTCACGCGCAGAATCGGCCGCGCGCCCATCCCCGAGGGCGACCAGGCCAACTTGAATTTCCCGCGGTAGTACGCCGGAACCCCAACGGGTTTCGCCTGCGGATCAAGTTTGTGCCATGCGCCGCCGGTAGGGTTTCCGATGCCCCCGCGCATTTTCCAGATTGGGCCCACATCGGCGCCTGCGACAAGTTCACCAGGCGGTATGGAAATGAGTTCCGGAACACCTGACAAAAATCCGCCACGCCCTTGCTGATCCTCGACGAGTAACACGAGGACATTTGGGCCGCCGTCTTTCCAGGCTCGGTCGAGATCCACTTCGTAGCCCCCGATGCCCGTCGGCTGTTCGAACAGTCTCTGACCATTCAGAAAGTAGACCGCGCGATCATCGATCGCCGGACTGACCACCACCCGATGGGCCTTGCCAGTCAACGCGTGTGCATCAAGCTGCATCCTCAACCAGCGAAATCCGGGCGTACGATTGAACAAGTCTTCGCCGATCGGCACGGGCTTCCAGCCGATGGCCCCCTTCATGGGTTCGTTTCCGATCGCGGCGGCCTCATTCTCGTCGCCACGACTGGCCTTGGATGACCACGCATCGAGACGTGCGCTGCGCGGCGTGAAATCGCCTTGTCTTACTGTCACCGTACCCGATAGACCCTTGGCCTCGCGGTTCTCGATGGGTCCCAGATAGTTGAAAAACTTGGGGCGGCCGTAATGTCCCGTGAACACCGCAAGGCTGTGTTTACCCGGTGAAACGTTCAGGCTGATGACACGGGGCAGGCGAGCGGTGCCCTGGTTGATGGCCGTTGTGCCGATCGGTTGACCATCCACGAAGACCGTTGCGAAATCGTGAGCGTCCTCGAACATCAAACCAAAGTCGCCGGCTGTCGTCGTGGTCAGCGTGGAGCGATACCAACCGTACGCGCCGGGTTCGCCATCCACACCGATGGGGGAGGGCGTGCTACTTTTAAACCAGGTGCCATCTTTGAACGTTGGTGACGCTTCCGCATCGGCGCGTCGAACCTGCCAGTCGAACACGGGAGGCGCATCGGGCAGTCCTCCGGATGCAACAGGGATTACAGCCACCACGGGTCCGTCTCCGAAGATTGAAATGGGTTTGGGGTTTGTGCCGGGAGGCCATTCCGCAACCACGTTAAACCCCCTGGGGGTCCGTTTGGCGCTTTCGATGTAGGGCGCACCCGTCACCAGCAGGGTTCCTGTCGGCTCGTCGAGCGCATAGGTCGAGTCGGCCTTGTCGGTCGAAAGCAACACGATCCGCAGGGTACCCGATGGCAGCGAAAACTCACGCACGACCGGCTCCGGAGCGATCCGACCGGTGTATCTCCACGTATCATTCGTCTCACGCTTCAGGTCGGGAGATCCCTCGACCGCCTTTTGCTCGGAGTCGGGAAGGGCCAGATGCAAGACAACGTCACTGTCAATTGGGCCGTGTAATACGAATGTGCTGGTCTTGCCGTTCTGGGCCAAGGTCAACGCGCGTCCCACGCTGCTTGCGACGCGTGCCCCGCCGACGCTCACCACCACGTCCTGCAAGAGGGGCACGATCTCACCCGGCGCCAGGGTCAAACTACCCCCGCCTTTCAGCGATGTTGTGACCGATTGTGAGCTGGGATTATCCACAAATACAACGGCGCCGTGGGGCCCTTTGCGTGCGAACACCCGCAGACGTCTATCGCCTGCCACGTCGGTAAATTCACGATCGGCGTTGTGCGATCCGACCAATACCGATGCAAAACCCTGTGCAAACAGTCCAGCGCGCTTCATTCGGTAATAGATCGGACGCAGATCGCCTGCTTCACCTACGGCACCACCGTAGTCGTAGCTTGCGGCCAGGTCGTTGTCGTTCCAGGCGCCCCAGTTGGTGCCTCCGTGAAACATGTAGTAGTTCCAGCCGGCGCCTCCAAACGCCAGGATCTTCCATGTGTTGCGATCGTAGTCGGCAAGCAACTTCGGTGTCAACGCGCCGTAAAAGTCGTACCAACCGGGCCAAAATTCGGTCGAAAGCCACGGGCTTTTCCGCGCTTTTGGGTCAAACGATGCATCGCCTGCGGGATCGTGACCGTGGTGCAATCCACTCATAAAATGCGGCACCTCAAGCCCGAGGGCCAGCGCCTTGTCGCGCAATCGCGTGAAGTACCCATTGGGCATCACCGTTCCCCATCCGAGTGGATGTTCATTTTCAAGTTGCACCAGGATGACGGAGCCACCGCGATGGATCTGGCGCGGATTCACGATCGCGAAGATTTTTTCCATCCAGCGGTGTGCGTAGCGCTCGAACTGCGGATTCTCCTTGCGAACCTCGACGCCGGGACGAAAACGCAGCCAAACCGGATAACCGCCGCTATCCCATTCGGCACACACGTAGGGCCCGATGCGTGCGATGACGTAGAGACCCACCGCTTCGGCGGTATCGAGGAACGCGCCAAAATCCTTTTCGCCACGGAAGTCCCACTGGCCTTCGCGAGGTTCATGGTAGTTCCAAAACGCATAGGTTTCGACCGTGTTCATGCCCGCCCGTTTCAGACGCAGCAGCCGATCGCGCCACATCGCCCTCGGCACGCGTGCATAGTGCATCGTTCCCGAAACAACCACCGTCGGGCGACCGTTGATGTGCATCCCGGTTCCGTCGTACGAAACAGCTTTCTGCGCCGCTGGCGTTGTCCCGGGAAAGATATCGTCGCCCATGGGTGAACCGGGCTGTGCGATGGACGTGCCGGCATGTAACCCGGCAATCAAGCAAACCGTGGCGATGTGACGAGGGGAGAGCCAGAAGCGAAAACGGTACATTGGGCGCACAATTGCACAGGATGACCGCCTCGCGAACCCTGAAACGACATCGGTCGATCTAGAACGCCACCTCGTTCACCGTGTCGGCAAGCATTCGCAGCGGCACGTACGCGGTGGCGCCCGGGTTGGTGGGGAATCCAGCGACGCCAACCGCGAAGCGGACGATCATGGCATTGGCGTCGTAGTTGCCACCCACCACGAAGAGTTGGTCGAATGCGGCTCCCCCGAAGGCGAGATTCTGCACGGTTGTTTCGACGGGCACCGGAATGCGCCCGAGTTCCTTCTTGCTGACAACGTCATAGATCCCGATCTGTTTCGCCTGATGCAGCGCCAGCCACAGATTGCCGTGGGCATCGAATGCAGCACCGTCCGGAAATGGAACGTTGGTTAAATACGGCGCCGATTGCACCGTCGTTGTCGCGTTTGCGGGAAGCGCAAAACGGTTCACCGTGTTCATGCCTGGCCGGGTCACGTAGACGAACCTGCTGTCTGGATCGACCTCGATGCCGTTGGCACCAATGTTTCCTGTCAACGTGTGGTGCTGGCCGTCAGGTAGGTAGCGGTGCACGGAGCCCGCGGCGGTGAAAAATACTGCGCCCATTCGATCGACCGACAGATCATTGGCCCCCGTCGCCTCGGCCAATATTGCGACCTTGCCGTCGGGCGCCACCCGGTATAGCCCCGCCTGTCCGGTGATGAGCAGTGCCCCGTCTCCCATCACGACGCTGCCGAGGCAATTGAATCCAAGCAAGCGGGTGCGTTTTTTATCGGGAGCGATGCGTGACAACATCGGCTGGCAGACCAGCACGCTACCGTCCTTGCGCCAGCTCACACCCTCAGGAAATCCGACCAGCCGGGCATACGTTTCCGGCTGCGCTCGCAGGGCACGGGGCAAATCAATCGGCGACAGCGGGATCCCCACATCGGCGCCGGCGTCAGCCCCCGGAACGGTCACTTTGCCGCCGTTGCCACCAACCGTAGCACCGGATTCGCCTCCGCCTGCGTCCGTGCCAGGCTGTCCCACCGAGCCCCCGGCTTCGGCAGCGCCTCCGGCATTGCTGCCGCCGGTTTCCTCTTCGGAGCCAGTTCCACCCATGGCGCCACCGCTGCTACCCGATGGGCGGCAAGCCGCCGTTGCGAGCATGATCAACAAATAGAAACGAGACATTGTCGGATTTGAATCCTACGCCAAATTGCGCGCGCGTTTCGATCGTTTTGGGTGAGGGCGCCAACGGCCAGGCGTGTGCGTATCGTGCGGCGCCGGGATCGGATTTGAACCCGTACTTCAGTCCAAGGGATCGTCGAGCCCGTTGGTTCCTGCCCATGGTACGATCCCGCTATGAATCTCGTCGACGAACTCCGCGCCGTGTCCACCGCGCTGGTTGGTGCGGGCGTTCGCCATGCGGTGTGCGGCGGCATTGCCGTGACGGTATATGGTGCAACCCGGTCGACAAAGGACATCGACATCCTGATCGCCCCCGAAGACCTGTCGCGTGCGTTGGATGCGGTACGCCCCATTGGCTACGTTTTTGCGGCACTGCCGATGGTGTTTGAGGAGGGGACGGATACGTAACGGCATGTACAACGGGTCAGCAAGGTCGAGGGAACCGAGCACCTGCTGCTGGATCTTCTTTTGGCCAAGGCTTCGTTTGAAGGTTTGCTGCGCGATTCTGTGACAGTTGATTTGCCGGATGGTCCGCTCGTTGTCGTGGCACGAGATGTGCTGATTGCAATGAAACGACGGGCCGGACGGCCGCAGGATGTGGCGGACATCGAAAAGCTGGAGCAACTTGATGGCCCGTAATACGAATCGGCTCCCCGAGGATGTTGCCCAGCGACTGGAGGTGTTGCGGCGATTGTACGTCGCCGAATCGGATGAAGCGGCGCGCGACCGTCTGATTCGTGAGCGCCCCACGCCCGCGGCGCCCGTGTTTGCGGTTGCGGTGCAAGCAAGACTGCAAGAGCTACGGGCGCTGTGCGAACTGACCCGCCATCTTCACGCCGGCAAGCCCCGCCGAAGTGACGCCAGCCAGTCCTGAAGCGCACTGATTCGCCGCACATCAGCGAGAAGACTTCTTCGGCGCGGCCTTGGACCTCAGCGCCAGTTCGGCCGCTTCCGCCATGAGCGCCGCGACGCCCGGGCGTTTGAGGTCGGCGGCTTTCCGGACGGTCAACCACTTCACTTGTTTGCCGCCCGGTTCAAGCAGGTCCCATTGGTCATCCAGAAGAACGCCGTGCTCAAAGCCTACGCGCACATGGTCGTTCATGGGCATGACGAACGCGAAATACCGTGGCGCGGAAAAGCCCAACAGCTTCCACCCTGGCCGGACACTCTCCACGGCGGCTGGTACCACTTTTTTTAAAAGCATGCGCGCGGCCGACGTTAGCTGCTGGACCTTGGGCCGGTGGTCTTTCAGCAGTTCGCGCAGATCGTCTTCAACGGTTGGCCGGGCCGCCAGCTTGGCCACGAACGCCCGACCACGTGCCACCCAGGCGGTCACGCGTGCTTGCGTTGCGCAGCCTTCGGTCGCGACATAGACGAAGCCACGCATTGGCTTTTTGGTGAAGTCCATGGGCCTTGCGTAGGGCGCCATTAGCGCGCCTTCATAAGCCTCGGGTCCAACGCGCACCATGAGTTCGGCGCCAACAATTCCGCAACACATGGACCCGTTTTCGAGAAAGCAAAGACCCCCAAACATCTTTTTTTCTGTGATGCCGTTGCTGGCGCCAAAGGCTTTTCGGATACGGGCGGCAAGTTTTTCGTTGTAGGCCATGTCCTGCATCTTATCGCGTTGGCTTCAGGCAATGGTTGCACCAATACGCAGATTGCGTACAATTGGATCTTAGCGGAGAACCATCATGCCAAAGCACACCAGCGTAACCTTGGGCGATCACTTCCAACTCTTCGTTGACCGGCGTGTGAACAGTGGCCGCTATGGCTCTGCCAGTGAGGTGATTCGTGACGCGCTTCGCCTATTGGAACAAAAAGAGCGCGAGGAGAAAGCGAAGACCTTGGCACTCCGCGCTGCGATCGAGAAGGGCGTTAACAGCGGGCGCGCGAATAATTCGAGTATGCAAAGTGTTTTGGCCGCCGCCGAACGTCGTCGGGCGTGATAGTTTGTTTCTACCTCACGGAGGCTGCGCACGAGGACCTCGTGGACATAGCGGACTATACGTTTGACCGTTGGGGCGGGGGGGCAGGAGCGGCTTTACGTTGCCGCGCTGTTCACGTGCTTCGGTGAGATTGCCGACAACGAGAAACTGGGACGAGCCTGCGACGATCTAGGCCAAGGGCTGCGTCGAGTTGGGGAGGGCAGCCACATCGTGTATTTTCGCAGGGTAGGCGATGAGATCGAAATTGTGCGCATTCTTCACGAACGAATGCTTCCCGAAAAGCATCTGAAATTCTGAGCTGCGGGGCCTATGCGGCCAGGTATTTGGCCAGTGGCCCCGGATGCAAACGTCCTTTGGATCAGCGGTGAGTTCGAGGTGATCGGGCCACCAGCTCGGCTCGTTTACACATGGCGAATTGGGGCCGAGCAAGCGACGACACGCGTGACCGTCCGTTTCAGCCGAAAAGCGCGCCAGACCCGGGCACGATTTGAAGGGGGCGTTGCGCCTTCGCCGGTGACAAAGCACGGGTTGAAGGCGCAGAGTCTACCCATGAGCAAAATCCCTGACACCATCTTGTTTTCCACACCCGGGACCTGCGCTTTGTCGTGCGTGGTTGCGCTGGAGTGGGCGGGCGAACCCTACCGGTTGTGCCGCCTTTCACGGGAGGAGCGGGGCTCCGAGGCGTACCAGCGCGTGAACCCGCGCGGGCAGGTTCCTGCGATGAGCCTTGGCGCGGGTGGGGCGCGCCGAATTCTGGTCGAGGCAAACGCCGTTCTCGCGAACATCGCGGCGCGCGAGCGTGGGCGAGAGCTGTTGCCACCACACGGCACGCCTGAGCGCGACCTGGCGAACCAGTGGCTGGCTTACCTCGCGAGCGGCTTTCATGCGTCGTTTTGGCCGTACTTTCGGCCGGAGCGTTACACCACAGAGGAGGCGCATCAGGCTTCGGCGAAAGCCGCGGGGGTGTTGCTCATCCGCCGTGAGCTGGCACATATCGAGAACACGCTTGGCGATGCGCCGTTTGTCCTCGGCGAGAAGCGCAGTCTGCTCGACGGATACCTCTATGCGATGGCGCGCTGGTCGGCCAAGATCGTCGATCTGCCGGGTGAATTTCCCCGCGTGGCGGCCTTCCAGCAACGGCTGGCGGCGGATCCCGCGGTTGCCTTCGGCGTTGCGATGGAACGCAGCGCGGATGTGGATCTGACCGGTCACGCGTGCACGGGGTTCGTCACGCTCGCCGAATTTCTGGGATAACTATCCCGGCGCCCGTGCAACGAGTTCAGACCGGCGCGCCGTTTCGGAAGGAAACAACTGCGAGACAATGCGCGCACGATAATCGAAGATGCGTTCGAGCATCGGCCGCACCATGACGACATGTGCCATGGATCCGAGCGGCCCCAACGGAACGTCATAGTCGATGTGATCAACCATCCGGGTTCCCTGATTGCAGGACTCGAAGGTATGGCGATGATGCCAAAGTGAATAGGGCCCGCGCACTTGAACATCTACAAACGAGTGGGGCGGATCGAAATCCCGAATCAGGGTTTTCCAGTCGATGCGTTTGCCCAGTAAACGCAATGTGTATTCCAGTTCCGTACCAGCTTGCATTCGAATCGGCATCGCGGTGGTGATGGCGAATCGAAGAAATGCCGGTGTTAGCCGTTCCAAATTCGCAGCGTCCGAAAAGAACTCGAACACCTTTTCCAACGGCGCCGCCACGATCTGTTCTCGTCTCAGAACGTAGCGACCGGGCGGTTGCAATCTTGGTTTGTTCACATGGGTTGGATGCCTGGCTGCGGACGTTGCATTCATTTTGCGTAACGCTGCCGACCGGCATCACACCTAAATGCAAGTGTTCATTGCCGGCGGCTCTGGGTTTGTAGGGCAACAACTTGCGCCAAACTAGCGGCGTCGCAGCCGTTCTACCGAAAGATCACGAAGCGCGCTATTTCGCCGTACGAAACGCGAGACCGACGCTGCTGTTAAACACCGGCCAGGTCCCGAGGTTCGCGTTACCGGGATCGTCCCACAGCGGGGTGGCAATTCCCAGATCGAGGGCGATGCGAAAACCGACACGCTTGCCCCACCAGACCGCTTCGGTGGCGGCGAAGGCGGTTACCAGTTGACCGTTGATCGGGAAATCACGCTCGAAGAACCAATGCGATCCGATGCCCGGCCCCATCGAAAACTGGAACGTCGGTCCTGAGTACAGCGTGAACCGGTATTTCAACGCGGCATTGTAGGTAAAACTTTGCACGGGGGACATCCCGACGCCGCCTTCGATCGCGAGCGCCCCGCCCAGCGGGTGAACCTCCGCGTTGATCCCAAGTGCTTCGGGAAAAGACACCAGCGGTCGTAGCCCGACGTCGAGAATACGGTACGGCGACACGGATTCGGTGCCCCGTGCTACCGATGACACGGACGCGGCAGAAACGAGCACAAGCGAGATAAAAACCGTGGCGGTCCAGCTCGGCGATTGGCGATCAAGGCAGCCCATTGCGTGCATCCTACGCCAAATTTCCGGCGTCGCCGCGCCCGGATCGGATCCAAATGGCAGGGATTGGTCGTGTCGGATCGCCTATTCAACCGCTGTGAGGCGATTTGACCGGGGTGGGACGCGCCATGCATTGTTGCGATGACCCATGGGCCATCGCAACAAAGCTTTCCAATCACCATTATGGTTAACGATTCTTCTTTCGCTTGCAGGGGCCTGCGCTGGCAGCGATGGTGACCCCGCGAAGAGCCCCAATGTTCCGGTGGTCCCGGGCGTGCCCGTCGCCTTGACCCCACCCGAATCGGAGACCGCCGAGCGCACCACCATTGCCCTGCAATTGGCCGAAGCCGAATCGATGACGCGGGCAGAACTGCAGATGCGGTACGCCAGCGCGCCTGGCGCGGTCATCACCTACAAGGCCGCCGATGCCGCGCACATGGATCGCATCCAGGGCTCCGCGTTGGCGCTCAATGGCGCCGAACTCACAAAACTAAATGCCAACGGGTTTGTCATCAGCAAACGCAGCGCATTCGGCAGTTTTCCCCGCGGTTACGAGGCCATTTACATGACGGACCTGCCGGTTTTCGTATCTGCCGATTCCATCCTTTACGCCGTACACCGATCGTATGACGACATCTTGAAAGCCATCGAGACCGAAGTTCTGATTCAGTCACTATCAAATTTATTGGATGGGATGCGCGCCCGACTTGCCGGAGATGCCATCCATCCGCTGGTGCACAGTCGGGCAAGGACGCCGATCTGTACCTTACTGTTGCCTTGCGTTTGCTGAAAAATGACAGCAGCGTACCGGTGGTAGGCGCCGACAAGAGCGAAGTCGCCGCACTGGTTGCAAAGGCAGTTGCGGCCTCAGGGGTGCAAAACGTGGTTCTGTTCGGTGTCGCGCGGGAAATGGACTCCTCGCAATTTACCCCGCGCGGCCACTACACCGATAGCGAGGCGCTCACGCGTTACTTCAAGGCCATGATGTGGCTTGGACGGATCGATTTTCGGTTGATCGAAACGAAGCCCGACCACACGCAGGTTTTTCACCGCCGTCAGTGGGATGGCGCGCTGGCCTTGGCCGCACTGGTCGATGACGCTGCAATGGCAAACTGGCAGCGATTGGACGATGTGATTGCGGCCTTTATCGGCGAGCCCGATAACTTGACCTTGCCGCAAATGAAAACCCTTTCGAATACGCTTGGCGGCGCATCGCTTGCCGATCTGAACAAGCTGGACGATGCCACGATCGCGAAGGCGATCGTCAGCGGTGGTCACGGCGCGCAGCGCATTTCCAGTCACGTCATGATGAATGGCCTGGGTCAAGGAACCATGCCCCTGTCGCGCACGTTTTTGCTCATGGGACAACGCTATGTCATCGACTCTCACGTGTTCAGCAATGTGGTTTTCGACCGCGTGAAGAAGGGCACGGTAAAACGGATGATGCCCAATCCGCTTGATGTGGCCTTTGCAGCGCTGGGCAACAACCAGGCTGCCGCACTGTTGAATGACGAAATGACGAAGTACGATTACGCCGCTGATCTGGCGGCGATGCGAATGCTGGCCGATGCCCATCCGCCCACCTACTGGGATGGCAATCTGTACAATCGATGGCTGGGGGCACTGCGCGCGTTGTCGCCCGCGAAGAGCGAGCAAACTGGACTGCCTACTATTGCCAGAACCGAGGCATGGGGACGACGCTTGCTTAATACCCAGCTTGCTTCGTGGGCCGAATTGCGCCACGACACCATTCTTTATGTGAAACAATCGTATACATCCGGGCTCGCCTGTGAGTTTCCTGATGCCTATGTGGAACCGTATCCCGAATTCTTTGCGGCGATTGGTGGCATGGCGTCGCACGGCGCCGGCCTTGTGGCGTCGCTTGGCCTGACCGGTGGACTTGGCAATCGCGTCGTGTCGTACTTCGATTCGTTGAAGGATGTTGCGGCCATCCTGCAAGAAATGGCCGAGTTCCAGCGCACCGGGATGCCGCACACTGCGGCGCATATGGCCTTTATCAACGACGCGGTGAAGATCCAGAACGTTGGCTGCGCCCCTGATCAGATCTCTTTTTCAGACGGTTGGTACCGCAAACTGTTTTTCGACCCGAGCGAAGGGGCCAAACGCGATCCCACGGTGGCGGACGTGCATACGCAGCCCACCGACGCGGATGGAGTTCCCGTGGGTCACGTATTACATGTTGCAACGGGCGATCCGCGCCAGATGGTTGTCGCCATCGAGACCTGCTCCGGCCCGCGCGCCTATGTGGGCGTGGCTTCCAGCTATCACGAAGTGATTACCGATGACTTCAAGCGACTTGACGACAAAGCATGGACCGACATGTTGAATTCCGGTCCCGCAGTCGATGTGCCGTGGATGCAATCGCTGGTTGCCCAATAGCGAAAAGCGGGGCTCTTCGTTCCAGCTACGGATGTAGTCGGGCCCGACGATCAACCTGCCGTGGTCGCTGCGATCAGCATCATGAGCTGATCGACGGCGAACGGTTTTGTGAGGTGGGCGTCGAAGCCGGCGTCGGATGCGCGTGCGCGGCTCTCGGCGTCACCGTAGCCGGTGAGTGCGACGAGTTGAAGTTGTGTGCTGGCGACCAGGCGGACCGCTCGGGCGACCTCGTATCCGTCGAAGCCGGGTAGCCCAATGTCGACGAACGCGATGTCGGGTCGGACGTCGAGGATGAGATCGCGACCGCTCACCCCATCGCTTGCGACGTGCACGGTGTGTCCGACCGCCTCGAGCAGATCGCGCAGCATCATGCTCGCATCCTCGTTGTCCTCCACGATTACGATACGGCGAGCAGTCGTTGGTTGCTGGGTCGCGGGATCCGTGGTCGGGTTCGCGAGCCCCGCTACGGGACCGGAAGAGAGGGGGAGGCGAACGACCATCGTCGTGCCCCGACCGAGGCCATCACTGCGAGCCTGGATTTGACCGCCGTGCAGCTCGACGAGGCTACGAACAAGCGTGAGCCCGATGCCGAGACCTCCCTGCGACCGTGCGAGCCCGCTGTCCACCTGGGCGAACAGGTCGAAGATGCCGCCGAGCGCTTCCGGCGCGATGCCCCGTCCTGGATCGATGACCTCGATGCGTGCCCATGATCCCGTCGCGTCGTCGTCGCGCGTGAGCTGCACGTCGATCTGGCTCGGCATGTCGGTGTATTTCGCTGCGTTCGTGAGGAGGTTCGTGAACACCTGCTCGAGCCGCGTGGGATCGGCGTCGAGTACGAACGCGCCCAGGCCGACGTGGATCCCGACCGTGTGGTGCCGCCGCTCGAACTGCGGCCGGGTCGTCTGAACGGCCGTCTGGACGACCCCGACGAGATCGGTGCGCTCCGCTCGCAGCTCGATGCGACCACGCGTGATGCGCGAGACGTCGAGCAGATCGTCGACGAGGCGGACGAGCGTGGTGATCTGCCGGCCGCAGATCGCTCGGCCTCGTCGCTCGAGGTCATCGCGCGCTTCGCGAAGGTTGATGATCTCAAGCGCCGTGCTGAGTGCGGCGAGCGGGTTCCTGAGCTCGTGCGCGAGCATCGCGAGGAACTCGTCCTTGCGTTGATCGTCTTGCGCCGCGCGCGTCACCAGTAGCTCGACCCGCTGGCGCGCGTGGACGTGACTTGTGACGTCGACGAAGCACACGAGGACGCCGTCGACCTCGCCGTCCGCCGCGAAGGTCGGCTGATACGAGTAGTCGAAGAAGTACTCCTTAAGGATGCCGTCGGCACCGTGATCGATCATCGCGCGCGCTTCGTCGCCTATCACCTCGACCCCGGTGCGATACACGCAGTCGAGCTCTGCCATGAACGGTTGACCGACGAGCTCCGGCATCGCTTCTGCGAGCGGCCTGCCCGGGGTTGCGCGATTCCCCGATATCTTCTGATGCTCGGGGTTCGCCATCTCGATGATGTGGTTGGGTCCGGACAGCGCGAGAATCCCGGCTGGGAGCTGCATGAGCCGGCGATGGAGCTGCGATCGCACCGCCCGCTCGTGTGCCCGGCCCCGTCCAAGATCGAGGTGCAAAGCGATGCGCGCGATCAGCTCGCGGGCGTCGAACGGTTTCACGAGGTAGTCCTCCGCGCCCGACTCCAGACCCTGGATGTAGGCCTCCTGGCCAGCGCGTGCGGACAACAGGATCACGGGGAGCGTCGACACCGCAGGGTCGGCTCGCAACGCACGCACGAGCTCCAAGCCGTTCATCACCGGCATCATCACGTCTGCGAGCAGCAGGTCGGGCAGCTCCCGGCGCGCCGCGGCCAGCGCATCGGCACCGTTGGTGACCACTTCGATCGTCCAGCGGTCTTCGAGGATGCGTTTTAGGTAGGCGCGCATGTCCGCGTTGTCATCGGCGATGAGGATGCGATCCCCGGTTCTGCGCGGTGACGGAGACGGTTTGACGACCTCGAGCTCGGACGGCGTGACCTGCGGCTCCGGCAGCCATCGCAGCGCCTCCTCGACGAATGGCATCGCGCCGGCCGCGGTAGGTGCGGTCGCCGACGACGCTGCGCGGACATCGCTCGCCGGCAGGTGGGCCGAGCCAGTCAGAAGGGAAATCGTGAACGTGGCGCCCGCATCGGGTGCGCTGGTCACCTCGATGGTGCCGCCGTGAAGGCGGACGATCTCGTGCACAAACGCGAGCCCGATGCCGGAACCTTCATGGGTCCTGGCGCGCACGCCCTGAACGCGGTGAAAGCGCGTGAAGACCTTGGCGAGCTCGGCGGTTGGAATTCCGGATCCGGTGTCCTGCACCGCGATCTCAACGCGCTCACCGGCCCTGCGCACCGTGAGACGGATGTGGCCGTTGAACGTGAACTTCAGCGAATTCGACAGCAGATTGAAGACAACCTTCTCCCACATGTCGCGGTCGACAAAGACCGTGACCGGGTCTTCGGGGGCCTCGAGAACGAGCTCGAGACCGGCGCGCTCGATCGCCGAGCGGAAGTTGCTGGCGAGATCGCCGGTGACCGCTCCCAGATCGACCGGCTCGTAGCTGGCCTGCGCACGACCGGCCTCGAGTCGTGAGAAATCGAGCAGCGTGTTGACGAGACGCAGCAGCCGAACCGCGTTGCGGCGTGCGATCTCGAGGCGCTCGCGCTGCACCGAGTTCAGCGGATGATCCGTGTCCTGCAGCGCATCGTCGACGGGCCCCAGCAACAGCGTGAGGGGTGTTCGGAACTCGTGGCTGATATTGCTGAAAAACGCGATCTTCGCGCGGTCGAGCTCGGCGAGCGCGCTGGCACGGGCCTCCGATTCTGCGAACGCGCGCGCATGGATCAGCGCGAGAGAGAGCTGGTTGCCGAGGATGTCGAAGAAGCTGCGATAGCTCTCGTCCATCGCGTGACCGGCATGGAGTCCGGCGACGAGAAAGCCGAACGGACGGGACGCGTCCGGCCGCGGGATCGCCAGGACGATTGCTTCGCGCGGGGGCACCGACCAACTCGCGCTCGGCAGCGCGCCGAACCTCGCCTCGAGATCCTCGACACGATGGAGTGTCCCGATCTGTGCGCTTGCCAGCGGCCAGACCGGGGAGGCTGGCGACAGCTCGATGAAAACCGGGCTCGCCGGTTGGCCAGCCTCGATCTCGAAGGTCGCGGTCAGCCGCGCCCGGACGCCATCGTCATCGAGCAAGTAGAACAGCGCGAACGGGACGACGCTTGGCAGCAACGCACCGAGCGCCATGCGGCATGCTTCGTCGACCTGCTTCGCGCCCGAGGTCGCGATCGCGAGATCGCGGAGCAGGCGTCGTCGCCGCTCGCCGAGCACCTGCTGCGTCGTCTCCGTGACCACGGTCAAGACGCCGCCCACTCCGCCGGACTCGATGCGGATCGGGCTGTGCGACCAGGTGAAGTAGCTCTCCTCAAGGCGGCCGTAGCGCGCGACCGGCAGGAATCCATCCTCGGTGTACGTCGCTTCGCCCGTCGTCGTAACGTGCGCGAGCATCGGACCGATGATGTTCATGATCTCGGCCCACACTTCGGGCGCCGGCCGACCGAGCGCCGCAGGATGCTTCGCGCCAAGTAGGGGTGCGTACGCATCGTTGTAGAGCAGCACGTACTCCGGGCCCCACCAGATCGAGAGTGGAAAGCGCGATGCGAGCACGATGCTCACCGACGTGCGGAGCGATTGTGGCCAGGCCTCGACCGGACCCAACGCAGTCAGCGACCAGTCGAGCTCGCGGATCCGCGAGCCGAGCTCTCCGCCTCCGGCAAGTGCGTCGCCGGTGGGGGACAGAGCATGTGGAACCGCGACTGGCGTATCCGTGCCCGTCGCTGGCAGTTCCGTGGGATTCATATGGTGGTTGGCCGCGCGGAACAGATCGAGAGCATTACCAGCGTCACTCTAGCAGGTTGTCGCCGACGAACCCGCGCCGGTCGTCCGCTCCGCGAGACGTGCCCAGAGCGATCGAGCTCGACGAGCGACGTGCGGCAAATGACTAAAAATGCGTTAGGGTGCGGGCGCATGCAATCCATATATCCGCTTCATTTCTGCAAGAGACTCTTGCCAATTTGCCTACCCATATTTCTTCTCGGTGCGTGCGGCGAAGAGAGCGGGTCGACGATCGCCAATCTGGATGCGAATACCAGCAGTACCAGCAACGCTGGTATCGACGCCGCTGTCGAAGTGCAAGCGCAGGCGATGGACGCCGGTGGTGACGCCGGACTATCCGCCGACGCCCCAGTGGCGTGCGACAACGGGGCGCGCATAACGCCCGAAGAGGCCGTCTGGCCGTGCTCGACCGCCGCCGTGACCACCATGGTTTACACAGATCGCGCGCTTTTCGAGGCCGCGCTTGCCAGCAAAACGAATACAATCAATTTCGATTGCGTGCCCAGCAGCGGCGATGACGTTGAATCGATTCCATCGGACGCGTTCTTGTTCACCCATGGTGCGACGGTGGCGGGTAAGGGCTCCGAAGCGGGGCAGTACGTGAGCCGCACGTTCACCTTCCCATCCGATTTTGCGCCGTCGTCGCGGCCCAACGCGTTTGCGCCGGGCCCTAAACTCGCTGCCAACGCGCCGGTCAGTAAGCCCACCACACACGTGGCGTTTCCACGCGCGACGACAGACGGTTGCGTGGCGGGATTCGGTGCCGTTTTTATCGACGTGGACTTCGCCAGTCAGGCAGTTTCAAGCCTCACGATTGCGAATCAAACGGGAGACGTGGTGTCGATGGTGGTGTTGCCCAATGCCCCCAGCGGTCGCGGGCAATTTCGAGGCGTCATCACGTTCGATGCCAACGGATCCCCCACTCCGGCGATTGCGGGCGCCGATATGGTGACCGGCAACGTATTTGCCACACAACCCGTGGGAGAGGGCGTCGTTCTCGACGATTTCGTGTTCGGCAGCGTGGATGACTAGGGAATCTCAACCACAAGGTCCGGCTCTCCGATCGGCCTCTATCGACTCACACGGCGACGTCGCGCAATCAGCCACGAAGCAGGTTCGACTAGCGCACGATCCGATCGACTTCGATTCTGGTGCGCCCGATCGCTTGGCATAACGCGAGGATCTGTTGAAAACGTGTCGAATCGTCCGCCGTAGCGAATTGGGCTTCCACTGCGTGTGCCGCGTCCGCTGCGCAGCGAGCGCCGATCGTTAGCAGACTGCCACGAACGGCATGCGCCAGTTCCGTGATGTTGCGCATCGGTGACAGGGTCAACTGCCCGCGCAAGGTTTCCTCGATATTGGCAAGTTCTCGTAGAATCAAATGCTTCTGTCTTTGCATCGGAGACGTTCCCGAAATGCCCTTGGCCAATAGCGACTGCAAGACCGTGTCATCAAACCACGATCGCGAGGAGGAGGTTGCCGCTATGTTCGTCGGGTTCTTCCGAGCCGCGGCTTCAATCACGATGTTCCTGAGGTCGGCAATTCGAACGGGTTTTCCTAGGAACGTGTCCATGCCTGCGTCTAGACAAGCTTGTCGTGCTGCTGGTAGTACGTTTGCCGTGACCGCCGCGACGAATGGTTGGTGCGATAAGTTCAATCGTCGAATGACTCGGGTCAGTTGCAGCCCATCCATGACGGGCATTCTTTTGTCCATCAACACAAGGTCAAAAGGGAATGCTTGCAACGCGCGTATTGCGTCTGCCCCGTTGCTTACCGCATGCGCCGCCTGGCCTGCCGCGTAGAGCAATTCCACGCTCACCTGTCGTGCGATCTCCGTGTCATCCACGACCAAGACATCCAAGCAAGGAAATGAATTGGATTCGACCGCAACCGATTTCACAGGTGGGGTCAGATGGGGTTCGATTGCTGGTCGGGCGTCTTTCTCCATCCGCAACTTGACCGAAAAAGTCGAGCCCTCCCCGGGTTGGCTCTGAACTTCAAGTGATCCATTGAGCAATTCAACGAGGCGTTTGCAGATATGGAGGCCCAATCCGCTTCCACCGAATCGCCTGGAGATAGATGCGTCCGTCTGGGTGAATGGCTGAAAAAGTTGAGCTATCTCGGAAGGGTTCATGCCAATTCCCGTGTCACACACATCGATCCGGATCGGAACCATCGGATCGGCATCGGTGGTTGCCTCCGAGGTCACGTGCACCGTGACGGCGCCCTTGTCGGTGAATTTGACGGCGTTGTTGAGAAGATTGCTCAATACTTGCCGCAGTCGGTGAACGTCGCCGACGAGTCTCAACGGTTCTGACTGAGTGAACCCAACATTCAACTGCAAGTTTTTCGAGAGAACCGTGTGGCGAATGCTCTCGGTGACCGACAGAACACAGTCTTGTAGGACAAACGGCAAATGTTCCAACCGTATTGCGGTCGATTGCAATGATGTGAAATCGAGAATGTCGTCGACGATCCGCAACAGGACTTCCCCTTGATCGGCGAGAACATCGAGATACTTTTTTTGAGCATCGTCGAGGGTTGTCCGCTGCAAGAGTTGAGCATACCCAAGTATGTTCTGGATGGGGGTGCGAATCTCGTGGCTCATCGTCGCCAGAAACTCGCTCTTGGCCCGACTCGCGCGATAGGCCTCATCACGCGATTGCAACAAGTCGTTCTCGGCAGCTTTGCGTGCGGTGATATCGCGCACACTGGTTCGGTAGCCGCGACACTCTCCGTTGCTGTCCAGCAGATCCTGCCAAGAAATCGCACCCCAGCGAACATGACCGTCTTTGTGAACGATGCGAAACTCCAAGTCGTTGCCACTGATGTGTTTGCGGGCATGTTCGAGTGCATCACCGACGCGCGCGCGATCGTCCGGATGTGTGAAAAAGTATGGGTAGTCGTCACGCGCAAGACACTCATCGACCGTATAGCCGGTGATCCGTTGTACCGCGGGATTGATCCAGCGCGTTCGTCCGTCGGTTCCAATCCAGCTCTCAAGGTCGTAGGTGAACTCGGCGATCTCACGGAAAACGTTGTCGAGGCCTTCACGGGGGCTCAGTCTTTCATTCATCGTGTAACTCAGAGCCAACGCTCGTCCGCAACGTGGCGGGTGATGTCAGCGGTGTTGTGGGCACCGATTTTCTTCATCAAGGACGTGCGGTGATTGGTGACGGTTTTTCCACTCAGCCCAAGTTGTGCAGCGATGGCCTTGTTGGAAAGTCCTCGGGCGATCAAAATGGCGATCTCGCGTTCGCGCGTTGTGATGGCGGTCGCCTCGTTCCCATCCGCTTGCGCGAGCACGGCACCGGCAATGGGATCAACGTAGATGCCACCTGCGTGTACCGTTTGGACGGCGGTTCGCAAATGTTCGAGAGCGGCTGATTTGCTGACAATCCCATCGGCACCCGCAGCCAAGGCCTCTCTCAACGGCAAACCGCGATCGGTTGCGGATACGATGATCACCTTGGTTCTGCGATCCGCTTTCTTGATACGCGATAAGATCGCGATGCCGCTCATGTCGGGCAGGGCAATGTCAAGCACGACAAGGTCCACGGGCGACGCTTTAAATTGCTCGAAGAATCGATCGCCACGATCGGTCTTGATGACGATCGACGCATTCAGTTCGTTCGCCAAATAGTCGGCAAGCAACTCGCAAACGATCTTCTGGTCCTCAACGACGGCTACCCGCAACCCGAAGCCAACCTGAGGTACATCGGAGGAGAACATCGATAAAACCAGCATCGCAGCGCGCTGTCGCTTTGGCAAATGAGGCAACAAACGGGCGCGCCATGGGGTATTCACCCCATAGGCGAGGCCCAGGAAGTTCTCATAATCGTAGAGGAGGAACTGACGATGAACATTCTCAAGATCGCTTCGATGGGTATCATTGCAACCGGGCTGCTAATGGGCTACTCCGATTCTACCCGGGCTGCCACGAAAGCGTCTTGCCGTGGTGGGGAAGGGAATTTGACTGTCGGGGAAGGAGCGCTGCGCATATCCAGTGTGCATGTGCTGAAAGAGAAACGGCAGATCGGAAAGCACGTGTTCGAGGTCAAGTCTGGCGCATCGATGGTGATTCCGGCGGTAATGGGCGTGTCGGTGTCGCTCGTTGAGCGAGCCGTTGGCTGTCAGTTGGGCGCTGCTGGGGCGACGGATGATCCTTTGGCCATGGCGGGAGTCAAGGCCAGTGTGCGCATGATTTCGGGGGCTTTCGTCGTAGACGTGACGGCACCTTCGGGCAAAGCGACGGAAGTGTTGGCGATGGCCCAGAGAAGGATGAACACGAACCAAGCCGAGTAAGCGGTCCACCTTGAAGCCTTCGCCCAGGTCGCTGTAGCGAAGGTGGAAACTCGTGGTGGATAAGTCATAGGCGGGGCGCAGAAAGAAGGCCGACGATCCGTCGCCAGCTGGAACGGTTCTGTGGCATGGGCTACCTTGACATTGGTCCCTTGCGCGTTCGAAATTCCGACTACTGGCGCAGGGTCCGTTCGCTTTGCCGTTGCGCTGCCGCGGTTTGCTCGTCGAGATGAGCCGGCGAACCCGGTTCCAGGGCTTTCAAAATGGCTTCAGAAAACGCCACAAGGTCTCCTGGGCGTCGAGACGTGATGAGAGCCCCATCGACGACAACTTCTTGATTCACCCAATGTGCTCCTGCGTTTTGCAAGTCCTTCTTCACCGACGGCCAAGACGTCAAAGTTCGACCCCGCACTTGCTCCGCTTCGATGAGGAGCTGAGGCCCGTGGCACACAGCCGCAACAATTTTGCCCGATTCGCAAAACGCCTTGACGAAAGCCACAACGTTTTCGTTCGTGCGCAGACGATCAGGCGAAAATCCACCTGGAATAACGAGGGCATCGAAATCATTCACATCCTTGTCGCTGACAGATTCGTCGACGGTGATGCTTTCTTTGCCCTTGTAACCCTTCACCTTTTCGCCCGCTTGCGTCCCTAGAATCTTGATCGCATGTCCCGCCTGCAACAGCGCGTCAAAGGGAACGCGAAACTCAGAGTCTTCAAAATCGTCGGCCACAACGAACGCTATATTTGCCATGTGATCTCCTTGGTTGTTCTGTCGCTCTAACGTCAGTAGCAATCCTCAGGCCATGGAATGCCGATTGCATTGCATGCCTTTCATGCAAACAAAAAAGCTGACAATTGGATGTTTGGGTTTCTCACTGCTGGTCCTACCAACGAAAGCGCTGTGGGCGGGGACGGCAATACCGCCAGGGGCCGATGATCTCGCGGACATCACGCCGCCAAACCTGCCAGACATGCCAGACACGCCAGACCCGCCTGCCGCTGCCGAGAAGCCCGCACCCTCTCTGCGCAAGTCAAAATCCGACGACGCAATCAGCGACAACGCCTTTGAGAAGGAAGCCCAGCAACTTTGGCGATGCCGGTACGACGTGGCGGGAAGGTTACACAAACCTCCAATGCAAGTACCTGTGGGTAACGTCCTGATTCGTTTTACGGTCAACGTTCAGGGCGTTCCGCTCGGTGTCGAGGTCATAGCCGAGCAACCAACGGATGGTGATGTTCTGACGTGTGTGAAAGCGGCGGTGGAACAGTGGCGCATGGCACGGGCGCCTGAATCACCTCTGCAGGTTGAAAAGCGCGTGGCTCTCGGTACACGCGTCCCCAGCGAGGGACCCCAAACGCTGGGCAACAACTGAGACCGATTTCTGTGGTACGGTTCTGAGAGGGGGGCGGGGTGAAACTGAAAAATTCAGACGACATTCGGGACGGGGAGAGCATGATCCAGGCGTTCTTTGAGGCGGCCCCGATCGGCATGGCGGTGACCGGTTCGGACGGCTCCTGGCGGTGGACAAACCGGCGGCTTGCCGAAATGCTTGGCTATTCCGCCGAGGAGCTCGGCGCCACCTCGTCTTTGGAACTTACTCACCCGGAGGATCTCGCGGAGACGCGCGAAGCCATTCGACGCTTGCTTGCCCATGAGTGCACAACGTCTGTACTCGAAAAGCGATTGCGCGCCAAAGACGGCAGCTACACTTGGTTGCTTGCCACCAAGACGCTGCTGCACGACCCCGGCGGGACGGAGCAGTTCACCACCTATTTTCTCGACATCTCGGAGCAGAAGAAGAGAGACGCTGCCCTACGCGCGTCGGAAAAGCAGTACCGTCGGCTTTTCGAAGCGGCGCAGGACGGCATCCTGATTCTTGATGCGGAGACTGGGCGCGTCGTCGATTCCAACCCGTTCATGTCCAAGCTGACGGGCTACGCGCGCGATGAGCTACTGGGCGCGCATCTCTGGGAACTCGGGCCCTTCGCCGATGCCGCCGCCTCCAAACTCGCTTTCGCGGAGCTGCAGTCCCACGACTACGTTCGCTACGAAGATCTTCCACTAAGGGCACGGGACGGAAGCGAGATCGCCGTGGAGTTCATCAGCAACACCTACCTGGTCGGCGGGTTGAAGGTGATTCAATGCAACGTCCGTGACGTGTCGGTGCGCAAGCGGGCCGAGGAGAAGCTGCGCATGCGCGATCGAGCCCTTGAGGCCGTATCACAAGGCATCATCATCACGGACTCGACCGAACCGGATCACCCCATCGTTTACGCGAGCCCAGGCTTCTGCCGGCTGACCGGCTACGAACGCGACGAGATCTTGGGCCGAAACTGTAGATTCCTGCAGGGTGCAACTACCGACAAGGAGCCGATTTTGCAATTGCGTCGTGCGATTCGCGAAGGACAACCTTGCGCTGTGGAGATGCTCAACTTCCGCAAAGACGGCACACCGTTTTGGAACAGTGTGGCCATTTCGCCGATCAAGGATGACGACGGCCGCGTGACGAACTTTGTCGGCGTCCAGACGGACGTGACGGCGCGGCGGGTTGTGGAATCTCAGTTATTTCAGGCCCAAAAAATGGAGGCGGTGGGAAGACTTGCCGGCGGCATCGCGCACGACTTCAACAACGTCTTGTCTGTGATTATGGGATACGCGGATTTGATCTGCACCGACCTGGCGCCCGGCGAGCCCCTTCGTGCCGATATTGAAGAGATCCGCACGGCGGCGCTGCGAGCGGCGGAGCTCACGAGGCACCTCCTCGCGTTCAGCCGCCAGCAAGTGCTCGAAACCAAGGTCCTCAGCCTGAACCAACTTCTCAGCAAGATGGAGAAGATGCTGGTCCGTCTTCTCGGTGCCGACGTTGACGTGACGATGCTCCCCGCTTCGGGACTCGGGAACATTCGCGCCGACCCCGGCCAGGTGGAGCAGGTCATCATGAATCTCGCCGTCAACGCCCGCGACGCCATGCTCCAGGGCGGCAAGTTGACCATCGAGACGGCCAACGTGCTTCTCGACGAGGCCTACGCCAGCAGTCACCACGACGTTACCCCCGGCGGTTATGTGATGCTGGCCGTATCCGATTCGGGAGTCGGGATGGACAAGCAGACCCTCGCTCGGATTTTCGAGCCTTTCTTCACGACCAAAGAATTGGGAAAAGGTACCGGGCTTGGACTCGCAACGGTGTTCGGGATCGTCAAGCAGAATGGTGGTCACATCTTCGTGTACAGCGAGCCCGAGCAGGGGAGCACGTTCAAGCTTTACTTTCCGCTGGTCGGCGGCGTCGCGGACGCGGAGCTGGCACCAGAATCCGAACCAGAAGGCAAGGGTGGGGCTGGCACAATCTTGCTCGTCGAGGACGAAGACCAAGTGCGGATCCTGGCTCGAACCATTCTGCGAAGGCAGGGTTACGTCGTCCTCGACGCACCGAACGGCGGGGAGGCAATGCTCATTTGCGAGCAACACGGAGGGAACATCGATTTGCTCATGACCGATGTGGTGCTGCCGCGCATGAGCGGGCGGGTGCTCGCCGAGCGCCTGGCACCTCTGCGTCCGAACATGAAGGTGCTCTACATGTCCGGTTACACGGATGATGCGATTCTGCACCACGGGATCCTCGACTCCGGTGTTGCGTTTCTTCAAAAGCCATTCACCGCCACCTCGATCGTACGAAAGATTCGAGAGGTCTTGCGCACGTGACGGTGAACCTCGAAAAAACCAGGGTTTTGGACCGATATTTCCTTGTTCCCCAGGTGACCCAAATAGTCCAAACTGATACTCACCCAGCGTTCAACCGTTGGCTCCTCCCTGATGGAAACCAAATCACAACGGCGCGTTCTCATTGTCGATCCCGATCCGGAGTTCGGCCTGAGGCTGGAACATGATTTCTCGGCCCGCGGGTTCAAGGTGCAAACGGTTGCCACCGCGGCGGAAGCGACTTCCGGTGTGGCGGAAAACCCACCGGATCTGGTGCTGCTTGATCCGCACCTTCCGCAGGGTGCGGCGGCAACCCTGGTCCGGCAGTGGAAAAAAGAGGCGCCCGCCCTGGTGGTCATGCTGGTGTCGGGCAACGCGTCCTTGAACGTGGTGGTGGAGTCCTTGAATGAAGGGGCGCGCCGTTTCTTCACCAAACCGGTCAGCGTCACACAAATCATCGACGAACTCGAAGAGAGGCAACCCGATACGCGGCCGTTCTTGTCGCCACGGATCGCAGGCAATCATCAGCTCGGGTCGGCGGCGCTGAATGCAGAAGGGGTCGATCGATTTTTCGCCGTCTCGCCTGGCCTACTGTGCGTGTTGGGATTCGACGGATCCTTCAAGATGTTGAATCCGGCCTGGGAAAAAACCTTGGGATACTCCATCGATGAGCTATGCGCCCAACCGTATCTCGACCTGGTTCATCCCGAAGACCGCGACAAGGCCACTGGCGAAGCCCTGGAGATGTGTGCCGGCCAGGCCGTGTTCCGATTCAAAAACCGCTTCCGCTGCAGCGATGGCTCGTACCGGTGGTTGTCTTGGATCGCCACGCCGTCGCCCGCCCATCGCCTGATCTACGCTTCCGCCCGGGACGTCACCAACAATGTCCGCATGGAGCAGGGCCTGCGCGAATCCAACGAATGGCTCAAGCGCGTGGCGGCGAGCCGCGAGACCCTGCTGGTTGAGACGCGCGCCGAAAACACCGCGCTGGTCGAATTGGGTCAGTTCAAGGACGATGTGTCCGCCATGCTCGTGCACGACCTCAAAAATCCACTGTCCGTCATTGTGGCGAATTATTCGTACATTCTGGAGGCCTTCGAGGGGCCACGAGATTGCCTGGATGCGCTGCACGATGCGCAGCAGGCAGGCTTGCGGATGATTCGGCTGCTTGCCAACTTGGTCGACGTCGCGCATCTCGAACATGGCACCTTCAACGTTGATGCAACGGATGTTCCGCTGTCGGCGATCATGGGACCAATCGCCGCGCAACGACGGGTGCTGGCCCAATCACGCAATATTGAAATTCTGGCACTGTCGGCGCCGGAGGTGTTGCTCAGAGTCGATACCGACCTGATGACGAGAATCGTGGAGAATATTTTCGACAATGCCATTCGTCACACACCCAACGGTGGTATCATAGAAATTGCGACACGCGACGTGGGTGGGGACGTGGAAATCCGGATCGGCAATACCGGCCGTGCAATCCCATTGTCATTCCGCGAGACAATTTTCGAGAAATATGGACAGGCTACCCCCGAAGTGGGACGCATGAATCTCGGATTGGGCCTATATTTTTGCAAGCTGGCCATCCAAGCTCATGGCGGTCGCATATGGGTTGAAGAAACCGAGCGAATGCCCACCGTGTTTGTGCTACGACTGCCACGCCTTGCGATCGGCAGCGCGGCGCCGGTGCTCGAATCGCAGACCGCCTAGTAAACCGGAAGCGGAAACGGATCGCCCGGACGTGCAAAAAGATACCCCTGCATGAGGTCGCAACCGGCGCGTGCCAATTCATCGCGTTCTGCGCTGTTCTCAATCCCTTCCCCGAGCACCACCATTCCCAGTTCCTTGCACATCGCGACCATGGTTCGCACCAGGGTCTGTTTCATGGGTTCCCGGTGTAGATCGCGTACGAGAGCCATATCAAGTTTGACGATATTCGGCTCGAGCAACGTGAAACTGGTGAGGCCCGCGTAGCCGGCGCCCAGATCGTCAAGCGCGATCCGGAAACCTAAAGCGCGCAAGGATGCCACCCGGGCCGGGACATCGGTCATCCCTTGCAGCGGCGCGCGCTCGGTGATTTCCAGTACCACCCGGTGGGCCACCTGGCTAAGCGGTGTGTCGGATGCAAACAGTTGTTCGTCGAGCAAATCGCAGGGGTGAAGGTTCAGAAAAAGCAAAGCATTGTCGGGTATTCGGTGAATGGATTCGATGGATTTTAGACGCACTTTCCGACCGAGTTCGTGCACCCGCCCCAGACGTTCAGCGGCATCAATCACCGCACCCGGGTGGGGCAACGTGGGCTCCCGCGAGCGGAGCAATGCTTCGTACGCGAAAGTGCTGCGTTGTCCCCAGGACACCACCGGTTGAAACGCCATATAGAGCGATTCCAGACAGCGGGTGAAACTCGCCGCGAGGCCGGCTTGATCACCCACGAAGCGATCCACACCGCCTGCCAGTTCCAGCGCCTGACGCTTTGCCTTGGCCAGGCTGTGCAAACGTACGGCGTCATCCATCACCTTTACCAGTTCGGACAAATCGATGGGCTTGAGAAGATATCGTAGGGCTCCCCGCTCGAGCGCCTGGATGGCAGTTCCGGTAGACGGATTCCCGGTCATGAGGACAACCGGAACGTCGACGTCATAAGCGCGCACCCTTTCAAGCAACTGGATACCGTTCATGCCCGGCATGTCGACGTCGCTTAGAATGACCTCGAAGGCATCGTCCTGCATGGCCTGCATGGCGGCCGCGCCGCTCGCCGCCGAGCTGACCGTGTAACCCTTGGCCGCCAGAACGCGCGCGTGCGCACGAAGCACCGCATCGTCATCATCGACAATTAGCACCCGCGGCTTGGTTGCGCGCTCAACGATGATCATCACACTGCCTGTTCTGCACCCGAGTACCTCCCCGTGACGTGTGTGTCCAATGTAACATGTTATTCACTCTCGGGCTTCGCTAACCCGGTCGGGGAGCGCGGCGCCGTTCTTGCAGTGCTTCGTGCGTATGACACTGAGCAAGTTGCGCGTAGCGATGGCGGCAATACTACTGGGCGGGGCCGCCTGCGGGGGTGATGGGGCTCCCGCTGACATCACGTCATCGAACGAGAGTGAGCTGCTCGCGGCGGGTGCGGCGGTTTTCATCGCCCGGCGGGGCACCTGGTGGTACTGGAATGGCGGAGAGGATTTTGGCACAGCCTGGACGGAGCATTCGTGGGACCACCCGGCTGGCCAGAAGAGCGGAACCGCCCCACTTGGATACGGCGAGAGTTACCTCAACGAAACGATCAGCTTCGGTTCTGACCCTGCGAACAAGCCTATCACGGTGTATTTCCGCAAGGCGTTTTTCGTCGAGGATCCCGCGCGCGTGGCGTCGCTGCGCCTCGATGCGATGTACGACGACGGGCTGGTTTTCTATATCAATGGCCGGGAAGGCGGACGCGTCCAGATGCCGGCTGGGGCGATCATCTCGGCGACGCTGTCATTGGGCAACGAAGCGAACAACACCTACGTTTCTTTCGATGCCTCGTCGGCGCGCAGCGCATTGCAGGTCGGATGGAATACGCTTGCGATTGAGGTTCATCAGAAAAATCGCGGGTCGAGCGACCTGGTCTTCGATGCTTCGCTGGTGGCTCAGATCGAGGACGTGGCGCCCCCGCCGCAGGAGCCGCCGCCGCCCGCGCAAGGCGCCATCGCGCGCGGCTCGCCGTGGCGTTACTGGGACCGGGGCGGTGATCTCGGCACTGCGTGGCGGGGTGGATCGTTCGATGATGCGAGCTGGGGTCTCGGCGCAGGGCCGCTGGGGTATGGCGAGACTTACCTCGCGACCACGGTGGCCTATGGTGGAAGCGCCGCGAGCAAGTACATCACCACCTACTTCCGCAAGCAGTTCGTGGTGAGTGATCCGGCCAACGTGGGCGCGATCAGGGGCGAGCTCATGTACGACGATGGCGTGGTCGTCTATCTGAACGGCCAACCGATCGAGCGTCTCGCCATGCCGTCTGGGAACATCACGGCGACGACGCTCGCCGGATCATCCGAGGCCAACAACAGGTATTCGTCGCACGATTGGACCGCCGCCAAGAGTCATCTGGTCGTGGGCGTGAACACCCTCGCGGTCGAGCTGCATCAGAAAAGCCCATGGTCGAGCGATCTGGTGTTCGATCTCGCGCTCGAGCTGCAAGCGGGTGCGCCGACCGATCCGCGCGACGCCAGGCGGAACATTGATACCTTCATGATCCACTACGACAGGCTGACCCCGGCGGTGGTCGCGGTGGCGAAGAGCTATGAGCTCGTCATCCTCGATCCCTTCATGGCGGATCTTTCGCGGGCCAAGGTGGCCGACATCCAGCGCGGTATCAATCCGGCGGAGCCAGGCGACGACGTGCTCGTGCTGTGCTACGTGTCGATCGGCGAAGATCGGCGCACCGCCTGGTATTCCGATTCTGAGCTCGCCAACAATCCCCTGTTCAGGGGAGACCGCAGCGGGCCGCGCGTCGATCCGCGCGGACCGGCCGGCTCCGGCGGATCGTTGCAGGGCATCGATCCGCGTGGCATCGCATCGCCCGCCGGCACTGGTTACGCCTCGTACTATCTGGATGACAACGACGTGTTACGGAACGGCGTCGGCGACGGTCGCCCCGACCGCAACACCTGGTTCGGCGGCGCCTTCGTCAATATGGGCGATCCGCTCTGGTACGAGGTGGTTAACCGTATGACGATCGACGGCCCCGACCGGCTCGCGGGACTCGCGGAGGCGCTAACCACCAGCCACGGGCGGGGGATCGGGTGCGACGGCGTCTTCCTCGACACCCTGGATACCGCGGCTCCCAACCACTTCACCGATCTCGGCAGCGCGAACCCGTCGCAATTTGAATGGACCGCGCCGGGCGCCGGAGCTTTTCTGCGGCGGTTGCGCGCGGACTATCCGGACAAGCTGGTTGTGCAGAACCGCGGGCTGTTCTTCTTCGATCCGCGCCATTGGCAGTTCGAGTTCACGACCGGGGCGTATGTCGACTATGTGCTGTTCGAGAGCTTCCGACTCGATTCAAGCTCAGCGCACGAATTCTATCCCTTCTTCCATGCGGACAATCGCTACAACCTGGCGCCCAAGCTGATGGCCGAGGCCAACCGCGGGCGCGGTTTTCAGGTGCTCTCGCTCGGCTATGCCGAGGGGCCACCCGACCTGATGCGTGTGGAGACCCTCACCGGCCAGTCGACCATCGGTCTCGCGTCGCTTCTCGAAGACATCCGGGTTGCTCAGACGGTGACCGGGTTCCGCCACTATCTTTCGAATGGGTCCATCAACTGGACCAACACGTTCGTGCGGGATCACTCAAGCCTCGATGACGCCGTACCGCCCGTGTGGACCAGCACCTACAACGGCAACAACCGCGGTTACCCGGTCCCGCCCGATCCGCCCACCCCGCGGGTCGGAATCCAGGAGATCACGGCCGGTCCGCGCCGGCTGACCGTACGCTGGGATGTGGCGCTTGATCTGCACCGGGTTCGCTACGCCGCGTACATCCAGGATCATCCGTTCGATTTTGCGGCTGATCCCATGCTTGCGCGTGCGGTCCGGCAGGTGCTGACGCCGCGCATGGGGCGAGGTTATTTCGAGGGCGTGGGACCGGGGCTCTTCCCCTACGAGGCGGATCTCACCGGACTGGCCGCCGGCAGGACCTACCACGTCGTCATCCGCGCGTTCGACGAGTCGTCCCGGCGCAACGAGGAACGCAACCAGCGGGTCCTCTTCTCCACGCCCACGCCGTGACGTTGCACCGGCACTTTGATTAGACGTCCGGTGGGTAGTGGTAATCGAAACACACGCCACAAATACTGTGCGAGATGCCGCTCGGTGGAGTCTCAACATAGTCGGGCACCCAATCCCACGAGGCGGGTGGCCCATTCCGTCGCACGCAGCGACAGTGACTGCACTGCGCGATAAGGCCCTCGCCGTTTCGGTAGATGGCATCGATCGCGCTCATTGAAGGCCGGACGTGATCGGAGGTCCGCAGGAGAATGTTGACGACCAAGAACGCGCCCGAGTCGCACGGGTGCACGCGCATCCGAAACCAGCGAAAGCTCGTCGGGCTAGAACATTCATACTCGTGTTCCACGACGACGTGGTCGGTTCTCGCTCGGTCGAAGAGACGTTGGTAGGCGAGGCGCAGCGGAGCGGGCGTGGCGTCCATGATTGGCAACCCGGCGTTCCACACGCCATCACTATTCAGGGCACCGTTCGCGCGGGCGAACGCGTGCCAGGCGGGGTTAACGTAGCCGAGGCGCAAGTCCTCTGTGAGGCCATAGATCGTTGAGGTCTCTCCATCCAACGCGGCAACGTCGAATGGGGCGAGCAAATCCTTGAAATCGGGGGGAAGATCCATCGGCGTGGCCGCCCGGACGTGCGGAGCGCAAATCCTGAGGCGTGGTCTCCTGTAGAGGAGTTTAGCTCGAGGCGGACCGATCGGCCCGTGCTACAATCGGGCGGTGCGCCGCTTGCTTGACGTGGTAAGGTGCCCAATGGCATCCCACCCAGTGGCCCCCGCGGACCAGCTTCAGGCGGAGATTCTGCGGCTGCGTTCGGCAGAGTCCGGGCGAGAACACGAGTTTCGAGTCCTGTTCGATTTTATGCCGCAGCTAGGCTGGACGGCGCAGCCGGACGGCTCGATCGATTTCTACAATCGCCGCTGGTACGAGTACACGGGCACCACCTTCGAAGAGATGCAGGGCTGGGGCTGGAGGGCCGTCCACGACCCCCAGTTGCTCCCCTCCGTCGAGGCCCTCTGGGAGAACTCGCTGCGTACCGGAACCCCATTCGAGATGGAGTTTCCGCTGAAGGCCCGGGACGGCAGCTTTCGCTGGTTCCTCACGCGAGCCGAGCCGATCCAAGATTCCGCTGGCCAAATTCTCCGCTGGGTCGGCATCAACACGGACATCGAAGATCGGAAGCGGGCAGGGGACCACGGGAGGGAGATAGAAGAAGAGCGAGACCAACTTCTTGCGTTGACAACCGACCTCATTGGAGTCGCTGGCTTTGATGGTTACTTCAAACGAGTGAACCCTTCATGGGTGAAGACGTTGGGGTGGACCTCGGCCGAGCTTACCGGAAGCCCTTGGTTGGACTTCGTTCATCCAGAAGACATCGAAAAGACGATTGCGGCCGGCGCCCAGCTCATGGATGGGGAAGTGGTCGCCTATTTCGAGAACCGCTACCGATGCAAGAATGGCGATTACCGGTGGCTCGACTGGCGATGTGTCCCCTTGGTCTCCGAGGGTCGCATTTATGCGATCGCCCGCGATGTCACCCACACGAAGGACGCCGAGGAGACGCGTTCTAAGCTACAGAGACGACTCGTGGTGGCAGACCGAATGGTGTCTGTTGGGACATTGGCGGCGGGCGTGGCCCACGAAATCAACAACCCGCTCAGCTATGTGATGGCCAACCTGGATTTGGTGGTCGAAGAGATTCGCTCGCTTTCGGGGGGCTCTTCGTCGGGAAGGATGAAGGAACTTGAAAATATGGTCCTCGAAGTTCGCGAGGGCGCGGAGCGCGTCAGAAAGATCGTGCGCGGTCTGAAGACGTTCTCGCGGGCCGAGGACGAACGCCGAGGGGTCATGGATGTCAAGCCGGCTCTGGAGCTGGCCATCAACATGTCGTTCAACGAGATCCGCCATCGGGCAAGGCTCGTCAAAGACTACGGGGAGACGCCCCTCATCGAGGCGGACGACGCGCGATTGGGCCAGGTGTTCATCAATCTGCTGGTGAACGCTGCTCAGGCCATTCCGGAGGGAAACGCCGAGGGCAACGAGATTCGCATCGTGACGTCGACAGATGTCCATGGACGGGCGGTTGTTGAGATCCGCGACACGGGCCCCGGAATCCCCGAAGCGGCACGCGCGCGCATCTTCGAGCCGTTTTTCACGACCAAGAGTGTGGGCGTGGGGACTGGGCTCGGTCTTTCGATCTGCCACAATATTGTCACCGGAATGGATGGCGAGATCTCGGTAAGCAGCGCAGAGGGAAGCGGTACGTGTTTCCGGGTCGTGCTCCCCGCGGCCCGCGTTCAGCAGCTGCCAGCGGTCGAAGGCGTGTTGACCATTCCGGCCACTGGCCGACGCGCTACCGTTCTGGTCGTTGATGACGAACCCGCGGTCGGTATGGCGTTTAGTCGCATCCTTCGCGAACACGACGTCTCCGTCCTCACCAGCGTCAAGGATGCGCTCGATCTCATGGCGTCGGGCAAACAATTCGATGTGATCTTCTCCGACTTGATGATGCCGCAGATGACCGGGATCGACTTCTACCAGGAGCTTACGCGGCGTTCTCCCAAGGATGCGGGCCGCGTCGTCTTCGTAACCGGGGGTGCGTTCACGCCAGCCGCAACCGCGTTCCTTGACCAGGTTGGGAACGAGCGAATCGAGAAGCCATTCACCCCGAAGGCAGTACGAGAAATGGTTCAGCGTTTTCTGAAATAAAGCAGGCGAAACCGTAGCACGGGTGCACGCATGTCCCCACCTCAGCCAGCGGTTATGAAAGGCGCGGGCTGGCTCGCACTCTCAAGCGCACCGGGCACATAGCGCTTTCTCTCTTCGGCATAAGCCAATCCGTAACCGGGCATGTCTGGCTTTTCGTACTCTGACCTCGGCAGGCCCATCGACTGCAGGATGGTGCCCAGCCAGCGCGTCCAGGGGAGACCTGTCCACTTTTTGGGTGTTTGCCCGCTTACGTTTAAGGCTCCGCCACTGGCAGCCAATGGGGTCAGATTCCGATAGTCGCAGAACCAGCCCGTTTTGAAGTAGCCACCCGCACTGCCCGCCATGATCACCGGTAATTCGTCGGACGTATGGGACTCCGGCCCCGATTCCTGCGCCCACTGGACCAAAGAGTTATCCAGGAGCGTGGTTCCGGCAACGTCTTCGATGGCATCCAGTTTCGACACCAGATCCAAGAAGGACCACTCGAACATTCTTTGGTCGGCCTGGACCATCAGATCCATGGCGCTTTGTCGCATCCAGGTTGAATGCGCCACCTGCTCGTGAAAGTCACCGGTATAGTCGATAAAGCGTGCGCCATCCTGCAGGTCGACCGTCGCGATGCGCGTGGTACCGCAAGCGAACCCGGCCACGATCACGTCGTTGATGGCACCGTAATACTTGCGCGCCGCCGCTGAGCCTTCTCCCCGTGACACGTTTTGTGGTTTTATCTGCGCCCCGCAAGCGGCCGTGCTGGATACGGTATTCACGGACAACCCTCGCTGCAATTCAGCGATACGCCCCATGTGATCGTCTAGCCGTTGCTTATCGGCATTTGATAACCTTCGATTCGAGTTCCGCAACGACTTGAAGCTCTCTACAACGGCATCCACCAACAGCGGGCGGCGATTCGCGGGCGGCATCGGCGTAGGCACGGTGGCGGGTTGAAACAACTTGTCAAACATGTCCGCCGGCCCTCCCGTCGTTGTCACGGATTGGATCTGGCCTGTCTTGGTCGCAGGATTCGAATAGTTTGAGGAGATCTGGCGACCACTAATCGTGATCGATCGCTCTTTGATGCCGTTGAGGGAAGGATAGAAAGATGGAGACCATGCCATGACCTGATCGATCGTCGGCATGGGGAATTGCTGGGCATATTTTCCACCGCCGCCGTTGCCGTCATTCACAGCGAAATTCCCCAGGTGGCCGCCTCTGTTGTGCCCAATATAGAAGGGAATGCTCCACCCCAATAAGGCGTTCATCTTACCGACCAGCCTGTCTGTCAGCAGCGAAGACGGTGCCGTAAGGATTGGCGAGAGCGAAGCATTCGCGCCCGCGACGGTTCGCTTCAGCAGCCCCCTTGAGATCTGGTGACCAGGGAAAGCCTGCACTTTTTCAGTCAGCGTTGACGGCGCCGGGTGCATATAGTTGGTCCAGACCGCACCGTGGTCGCTGGTGAACGTGACCAGTCGGGGCCGAGCCCCCAACGCAGCCGCGGACGCGCCACGCGGTAGGAGAGAGGGTAAGATCGGCAGGGCCAAAGTGACGCCGCCTGCACCGCGGAGGACTTGACGACGCGAAACGAAAAGCTTGTTCACGATTGAGCTCCTGGTTTGTTTCTAAGGCGAGGGTTATTCAAAGGTCCGGTTCTTGAACGCGGGAGACAACGCCACGTTGCGCAGCATTTCCGGCAGCGAGCTTTGACCGTCCGCCGCCATGCGGAGCTGTTCAAGCACACAGCCGTCCCGTTCCACATCTTCCCAGCGCCCAAAAGTGAATCTGAAATAGTTGCGTGCCAAACAGGCCTGCGGTTTACCGCTTTGCACAATCAGGCGAACCGCATCGGCGGCTCCCGCAGACATCGTTTCGTCGCCTTCCACAATGCCCGGCGCTGACGTTGTGTCGACAGGAAATGTGCCGAGCAGCGCCCCCGCCGGCGAGTAGACCGATTGCTCGCTCCGTTGTCGCCCCAAAGCATCGAAACCTTCGAAGGCAAATCCCAACGGATTGATTAGCGTGCTGTGACATGAGCGGCAGGTTGAGCCTTCGGCCTCCGTCAAGAGCGTGATGCGCTCGCGGGTCGTGAGCATGGAAATGTCGCCGTTCGACATCATTGCGGCAGCGTTGGCCGGTGGCGACGGCAATTCGTCACACAAGATATTCTGCCGAATAAACACACCGCGCATGACGGGGCGACTCTGGGGCGATCCATTCGACAGGAAAGCGGCGCGCGTAAGAAAACCAGGTCGCGTGCCTGCCGCAAAACTGGGGGGCTCACCCATGCCTGACCAATTGCTGACACCATAGATTGCAGCCAATTCATCACCGCGAGCAAAAGACAGATCCGTCGACAAAAAGTTATCGAGCGAGCCGGGATTGCGGAACGTGAAGTACTTGATCAATTCCAAGGCGTCTTCTTGGACCTGTTGACCAAGCGCCACAGACGGCAGGTTTCTTCCTGCAAAGGCCTTGCCGCCGGCGTCCAACTTTGCGGAATCCAGCACGGCGACTTCCTCAAGTTTCAACCATTCCTGGAAAAACGCCGTCACCGTCATTTCGGTGCGCGGATCTTTATAAAGACGCTCCAAGTGCGAACGCAGTGTCTTATCATTCAAAAGACTTCCATCGGCTGCGGCCGCCAACAACGGCTCGTCCGGAAGGGTTTCCCAGAAGTGATACGAAAGGCGACTGGCCAGTTCATACGCGGACAGTGCAATGACATTCCCCGTCTGTACCTTGTCGGAACCATGTTCGATGAGGTACATGAACTGAGGCGACGCCAGCGTCAGGGCAATCACATCAGCCAATGCCTCCGCCTGGATCGCTTTGCCAGTGCCATAGATGGCGCGCAGGCGGTTGAACTCGTCGGCTGCAAGCGGTCGCCGAAACGCGCGGCCGGCAAACTTCCGCGTGAAATCATCGATGCAGGTGGCGTCGTTGTCCGTGTTCGCATCGGATGCGCACGGTCCCATCAAAGCCGGCAACCGTCCGGGTTGAGTGAGCGCTTGCCCGCTCGCCACGGCCAGGTTGAAATAGGCGTCGGCATGTGACTGTTGAACGTCTTGGTCCAGGCGTCGATAGCTCCCGTGCAAATCTTCGGACGTCCTTTTGCGAACGTCATCCGGCAACATCGCAAAGCGAGGCGCGAGTTCGTTCATCACGGCCCCACTTACCTTGGTGTCAGTCAACCCTGACAGAAGGTCACGCAACGTATTGCTGTATTGTCGCTTGGTCAGGCGGCGCATCGGAACCTCGCCCGGCGTCTCCGTCGAAGCGCACGTGAACGAGGCCGATGAAGCCTTGGTGCCACTTTGTCCCGCAACCCGGCCCGCCTCGCCGGCGGCGCCGTCACCACCTTCGCCCCCCTCACCGGGGTTTTCTCCGTTCGAGCCCGAGATCACATCGCCCCTGCAGGCGACGAGCGTGGCAAACAGAAACACAGTTCCGAGCGAACTTTTGGACACGCGCCACTGTGGGTAAAAGGACTTCTGAAACATCTTGGACCTTCCCTCCGCCACGCTGGTGGCTGGAATGTAAGAGTGCGTGAGCTTGGTCGTCGGCGATAGAGCCGCTCTGCCCAGCGCCCATTGGGCACTTCCACCCAAAGACTGCCGCGCTGCGTTCGTGTAGTCTGAATTCGGTGAAGGTCCACCACCAACAGCGTTGCGTGCAGGCGGCGATCGTTGGATTGCTTGCCGTGACGACGGTTCCTGTGGCACGGGCCGCGGACGCGTTTTCAGTGTTCGAGCACCATCCCGCCGAGCGAATCCGCTCGCTCGCACAGACGAACGATGGGTTTCTGTGGATCGGAAGCGATGAAGGGTTGCTTCGCTACGATGGCAAGGTGTTCATCCCCGCCACGCGTACGGCGGACTTGCGACAACCGATCACCGCCTTGCACCGCCTACCCGACGGGACATTGCTTGCTGCAACGCCGTGGCCACCCGCCGTCTTCGTGCGCAAGCCGCTTGGCCTTGCGGGTGGGGAATGGCTAAGGCTACCCCAGGCGCCGCCGACGGAGATCGTGGCGTTTGCAAGCCAGGGCTCCCTCACCTGGATTCTCACAGACAGCGATCTCTACACGCTTGAAAACGACCGACTCGAAAAACACCCCGTGCCCGCCGCGGCCCGCGGCCTGACCACCCTCGCGGTAAGCCCCCGCGGAACGTTGTGGTTGGCAGGTCAGTCGGGCGTTTGGCAACGGCCCACCGGCACGGCGCTCCCGCAACGCGTGTACCCGCATCCAACAAAAGCGCTTCACATCGACAAGGAAGGCGGCCTGCTGATCGGCACTGAGTCTGAGGGATTGTGGCGGCTGCCCCCAACCATCAATGCGACTCCCGTACTACTGCAAAAGGAGGGGCTGGATCCTTCCGTACTCTCGATCGTGTCGGACGATCAGGACGGCGCGTGGGTTGGCACAGGCAACGGCCTGTTCTCTGCGTCCGCGAATAACCTTCAACCCGCGATCGCCGTGGAAAGACTGCCTTCAACGCGCATCCTTTCTGTTCTTTCCGATGGTGCTCGCAACGTTTGGTTGGGTACCGACGGCGGCGGACTGGTTGAGTTGCGTCGACAGACACTGTTTCATTTGGCGCCGGTGCCACCCAAAGGCTCGGCGTTCTCGTTCACCTTGACGCCCACTGCGGATGGCAGCGTCTGGGGAACGCAGGACGGATTTCGCCTGCTGCGATGGCAAGGTTCGGAGGTCGCAGCGTTCGAGCCGCCCGAAGCCACAGCCGGGTGGGACTATCGTTCGATGGTGGCCGACGACCAGGGCGTCGTTTGGTTCGCTGGCATTGGCAGCGGCTTGCACAGCTTTGATCCGCACACCCAAAACTTCGCCCAGTTCAATGCGTCGGACGGACTTTCGGATCCCGGCATTCACGCACTGTTTCGTACGCGAGACGGCGTCCTGTGGCTTGCACCCAACCGAGGCGGTCTCATCGAAAAGCGCGGCAAAGTGTTTGTGTCGCACCCGCAGACTGAGTTTGAATGTTTAAGCGTTGTGACCTCGATGGTTGAGTCTCCCCAAGGCGACATCTACATCGCCACGGACGGCGACGGACTCTGCGTTCGGAGAAACAATACGGGACGCTTCGTGCGGGTCCACACGACCCCAGACTTACCCACGCAATCCTTGCTCAGCCTGTCCTGGGGAAGCGCGAACACGTTGTGGCTCGGAAGCCGCAACGCCGGATTGTTGCGCGTGAAAGACGGAAACGTTGCACGCTTGAGCTTTGCCGAAGGCTTGGAAACCGATCACATCCCCGAAGTGCTGTTCGATCCGAGAGGCCATTTGTGGTTGCCCACCAGGTTGGGCATCTTGCGCATCGCCGAAGCCGACGCCAATGCCGTTGCCGACAAAAAAAGCGCACGCCTTTCGCCGTTCAGATTGAGCACAGCCGACGGACTGCCCAGCAATGAATGCGCTTGGGGGTGGCCACACAGCGCGGTCCAAAACAGTCAAGGTGCCGTTTGGGTCGCCACGCGGGGTGGGGTGGTGATCATCGATCAACCTGCGGATTTAGCGCTTCCTGCTCTGCCCGACTTTGTTTTCGACGAAGTCACACTTGATGGCAAACCCTTTGCCCTATCTGACTCTCTTTCTCACCCACCCCGCGTAGACGAGGGTGTGTTGGCGATTCGTTACACGGTACCCCTATTGTCTCATCGCCATCGCGTTCAGATTCGCTACCGTCTTGAAGGACAATCGAGCACGTGGTCCGGCGAGGCAAATCAAGGACACGCCTCGTTCGGGAATCTGAACGCGGGTGCCTATACCTTTCGCGTCCAAGCATCCTATCAAGGCCTGCTTCGGCCTATGCGGGAGGCGCAACTGCATTTTCGCCTCGCGCCCCCGCTGCATCGCACGCCGTTGGTTTGGTCCCTGTTGGGGGCACTCTTGCTGGGGTTGTTGTTTTGGGGCATGCGCGTTCGCCTCTTCAAGCGACGGCTCCAGTCTGTGGCCGTGGCCGCCGAACGAGGCCGCATTGCGCGCGACATACACGACACCTTGGAACAAACCTTCGTCGCAATTCGTTTCCAGGCCGCGGCCGCGCAGCGCTCGCTGTCTCACCCTGACACCGCACAGCGGAACTTGCTTCAAGTGATGTCGCTGGTCGAACAAGGCGTGAGTGAAACCCGCGCCGTCATCTGGAGTTTGCGGTCGAACGAAAGCAGCCCAGGTCTGGTTCAGGCCTTGTCATCATTGGCAAGCGTTGCCCTGCGAGGCACCTCGCTGGCTTTTAAGATCGAAGCAAGTGGAAGCGCCAACTTTGCGTTGGGCGCCGAACGGGAAATTCAGATCCTGCGCATTTTGCGTGAAGCGATCGCAAACGTTCTCAAGCACGCAGAGGCGACGGAGCTGACGATGCGCCTGCACGCTTCGGCCGCAGAACTGAACATCAGCCTCAGCGACAACGGCCGCGGCTTTGACGCCAGCAGGCCGCCTCCGAGCGGTCACTTCGGGCTTGAAAACATGAAAGTTCGTGGCGACGCGATTGGCGCCAAACTGACGTTCGCTCCCAACCCCAACGGTGGCACAATCGTCACGTTGGCCATCCCCCTGGCTTTCGAAAGGAAGACATGACCACTGAAGTAAAAACTATCCGCTTCATGATCGTCGACGACCATGCCGTTGTTCGCGAGGGACTCGCGTCTTTGTTGCGAACGGAGCCAGATCTCGACTTTGTGGGCTGGGCCGCCAACTGTGCCGATGCGCTGGCAAAGTATGAGGAGGTGCGCCCCGACGTTGTCCTTCTGGATGTCATGATGCCAGGCATAGGCGGCGTCGCGACACTTGAAGCGCTGCTTCATAAACACCCGCGCGCGCGCGTTCTAATGCTCTCAAGCCATTTGGGTGACGACACCATTCACCGATGTCTTCGCCTGGGTGCCGTCGGCTATCTTCTAAAGACCGCGGAAGTTGATGAAATCATTCGCGCATTACGGTTGGCCCGCACAGAGCGCGTCGCCCCTTCCGCGCAAGTTGCCGAGCAGTTGGCCGGTCGTTCGTTCTTCGAGCCGCTGTCGCCGCGTGAACTCGAGGTCCTTCGGCACGTGGCGCAAGGGGCGTCCAACAAAGAAGTGGCGGCACAGCTGGGGCTTTCCGAGAGCACCATCAAGAATCATGTGAACACCATCCTTCACAAGCTCTGTGTCACGGATCGCACCGAGGCCGTGACCTTGGCGTCACGGCGAGGTCTTATTGATTTGGGGGACTAGCGAAAGCCGGATCTTTTCGACGCCTTCGAATGTGAGCGTCACCGGCTTGATGAGACCTTGGTCTGTGAGGTCCCTGGATCTTTCGTAGCAGTTTGTCCTGCTGCCCCGCAATAATCCAGTCGTGACGGATTCCGCAGATTTCGCAATTGCGTC
>Ga0105046_10000561_pt1 | contig 52576 bp, 40 predicted proteins | sample MAT03_FD_78385 | JGI IMG/M metagenome (GOLD analysis project Ga0105046, IMG submission 78385) | Freshwater microbial communities from Lake Fryxell liftoff mats and glacier meltwater in Antarctica - MAT-03 (megahit assembly) | ecosystem: Environmental > Aquatic > Freshwater > Ice > Liftoff... | reverse complement strand
TGTTCAAACAGCAGCAAGAAAGCAACGATGGCGTTGACTTCTCTCGGTTCTGGAGCACTGCGGACGCGGAGTTGCGGGAGATTCAGGAGAAGCACGGGTTGGCCGCCGATGACCCGCGAGTCACTTCGATCGCTCAATACGACAAGGAAATGCGGGAGGTTAGAAAAAGGTTCAGCGGTCGAAGGGCGAAGAACCGGAAGGAATTCGCGGTCCAGCTAGACGAAAAGCAGTTCTTTTGGAACTGTTTGGCCGCGCGGTTCTTTCCTCTGTGGCACGACAACCTCTTGATGCATGGCGAAGGCGCACTTTCTTCAACGCCAACGTGCTGGTACTTCGTGCAACGGCTCTTGGAAATCGGGCCCCAATTGGTTCAGTCGCACTTCGAAAAGCTTTACGGTTCGCTAATCGGGTTGAAACTTCCGTTCGGACGCAATCCGCCTTACCCGGTATTCACGCCCAATGAGGCCCGCGCCGAACTCATCCGGATTGCGATCGAGCTGGAAAACGAGGACGAAAGGCGTTGTCAGGAATCGCTGCGAGCAGACGGGCAAACGATACCGGCCGACGCGACGGAAGAGAATAGATCGACAAAGCGGAAGTCGAAAAAGAGTACCGAAAATCGCGGAGCATGGGAGGTAATCATCGCAGCCCTGTCGAAACATCACCAATACGCTGACGGCGGTTGCTTGAATCTGGAACCCATCAGAAACAACGAACTTGCGAGGGCGGCGGGGGTTGCGCCTTCCACCGCATCGGAGTTTTTCAAAGAAGCCTTCAAGGATCACAAGTCATATCGGGTTGTGTGTCAGAACGGTGGGCGGCTGGTCGATTCTCTGAAGGCCTTGAGAAACGAGTTCGCGCCCCAAGACCTGTACGGCCGTCGACCAAAAAAAGAAGACGACCGCTATGACGATCTGGACGGGGACGAATAAGGATTCGGTATTCGGTGTTCGATCGTTCGGCACTGGATACCGAACACTTGCGAAATTTTCTTCTCCCTGCGAACCCTAGCTTTTCCCGGCATTTCTGCGCAGCGACCGAACTGTTCGACATCTTTTTACCGAACAATTCGCCAACGGTTATGCGAGTCGCGTTTTGCGGCAAGCGATCGTTGGACAAACATTTATGGACAAAGCATTCTCATCCCCTCTGGCCCTGCGGCCCCGCGAGGCGGCAACGGCCCTGGGCATCTCTCCCCGGCTACTCTGGCAACTGACGAAGGACGGGCACGTCCCCTGCCTTCGTCTCGGAAGCGGCAAGCGGAAGACGGTGCGGTATCCGCTGGCAGACCTGCAAGCCTGGCTGAGCGAGAAAGCCAACACGGCGAAAGGGGGTGAAGCGTGAACCCCATTGACACATTGTTAGCGAAGCTGCCCGATGCGAAGAAAAGCGGCAACAGCTGGTCCGCCCGCTGTCCCGCCCACGAAGACCGTAAGGCGAGTTTAAGCGTTTCCGAAGGCGAGGGCGGTCGGGCACTGGTGCATTGCCATGCTGGCTGCACGGCTACGGCGATTACGGCGGCGATCGGTCTGACCGTTCGCGACCTGATGCCAGAGCGGCCCAACACTTCCCACAATGGGCAAAAGGAGGGCCGCATCTTCGCGAGCTACGACTATCTGGATGAGAACCGCCAACTTTTGTTTCAAGCCGTACGATACGATCCGAAAGACTTTCGCCAGCGGCGTCCCGATGGCAATGGCGGCTGGTTCAAGAACCTTGACGGTGTTCGACGTGTCCCGTTTCGTCTGCCGGAATTGCTCGCTTCTCCAATCGACCAACCCGTTTACATCGTTGAGGGGGAAAAGGACGTTCTCGCCTTGGACGCGCTCGGCTTGTGTGCAACCTGCAACCCGATGGGCGCTGGTAAATGGAAGAAACTCGACGACGGCATGATCGGCAGTGCTTTCCGCGATCGAACCGTAATCGTGATCCCAGACAACGACGACGCTGGCCGGAAACACGCCTACGACGTCGTGGAAAGTCTCCGAGATGCCGCCCGCGAAGTGGCAATCCTCAAACTCCCCGGCCTGCCCGTGAAGGGCGATGTAAGCGACTGGCTTAGCAACGGTGGCACCGCCGAAGAACTTATCAGGCTGGCATCTGAGGCTGATCGGATTGGAGATGAATGGGAGCGGCCGACGACCAGCGTCATCACGCCCGGCACCTTAACGCCCGCGACCCGTTCTCGCTATGCTCCAGACTTAGTCTGTCTCGCTGACGTCGAACCCGAGAAGGTTCCTTGGCTTTGGCCATCGCGAATTCCGATTGGTCGCCTGACTGTACTCGTTGGCCGTCCCGGAGCTGGGAAATCATTCGTAACCTGCGACTTGGCGGCAAGACTCTCGACATCGGCATCATGGCCTGACGGCGATTTTAGTGTGGCCCCGCTCGGCGACACGCTCTTCATTTGTGCCGAGGACGACCCTGGCGACACCATCGTACCACGATTGATTGGGGCGGGTGCGGATCGAAGACGAGTACATCTTCTCAAGGCCGCCAAGATCGTTGAGAAGAACGGCGAGAAAAAATCCGTCGCGTTCGACCTCTCCAACATCGACTTGATTCGCGACGCACTCATAAGTCTACCCGCCTGCAGACTGGTAGTCATCGACCCGATTGGAAGTTATTTGGGCAGCGGCGTTGACGCCCACCGCGATAACGAAGTCCGATCGGTTTTAGCACCGTTGGCGGCGCTCGCGGCAGAACGAGGCGTTGCCGTCTTGCTCGTCTGTCACACTCGAAAGGCGATCGCAAATTTCGCGGATGACGCGGTTCTCGGGAGCCGCGCGTTCGTCGGACTCGCCCGATCCGTCCTGCACCTTTCGGCCGACGAAAACGACCGCGATCGCAAGTTTCTGTTGCCGGGAAAATGCAATCTCGGCATCTCGCCCCCAGGGCTCGCGTTCCGGATCATCGGCGATCCGGCCCGGCTGGAGTGGGAACCCGAACTTCTTGAAAACCTTCACGCCGACGACGTGATTGTACCTGGCTCAGGTAACGAGCGATCACGCGGCCCGGAACCCGTGGCACGAGATTCAGCAGCCAAGTGGCTTGCCGAGTTGTTGAAGCCCGGCCCGATGAGAGTGGAAGACATCATGGCGCAGGCGAAAGAATCCGGTAGCTCCTGGCGAACAATTCAGCGAGCAAGGGAACTGTTGGGAATCGTACCCCACAAGCCGACTTATTCGGGTGGCTGGTCATGGTCATTGCCTGAAAAATGACACGCCTCCGACTCCCGAAGGATGCCAAGTAGAAGATAATTTGGCATCCTTCCGGAAATCGCTTGCGAAATCAGCACTATTCCCCCTGAGTTAAGCGAAGGCAGCCAAGTAGATATTAACCTGGCATCCTTCGGCCATGCGCGGCCGCCTTCGGGACGGGAAGGACCGTTCCAATGTGTTTCATTGGCATCGCCTGCGAGATCCAAAAGGAATTTGAAATCATGGCAAAGTATCGACCTGAAGACGAGGCTGAAGCCGAGCGACTGAGACTTCTCTCGGTTGACGAGCGGAAGCGAGTCATCGAGTTAATTCGATCCGTGGCCGACGACCCGAACGTGCCAGAGGAAGACCGGCAGGAAGCGATTGCACGGGCAGAAGCACTATCTTCAATCCTGCGATTGAAGCTGAAACCAAAGAAGAAATGATGTCATATCAATTAGCTTGACGGTCATCGAGTTTAGTGATATGGTCATACTAAAGACGAAAGAACGCGATTCAAAGGGGTGCAAGATGTCCACGAAACTTGTCAGCTATCTGCGAGTCAGCACCAAGAAACAGGGCGAGAGCGGCCTGGGCCTTGAAGGGCAAGAGACGGCCATTGACGCCTATGCGAAGCAGATAAGCGGTACGGTCATCGGTCGATACATCGAAGTGGAATCGGGTAAGCGGGCCGATCGGGCACAATTGGCCCGAGCAATCGCTCACGCCAAGCGAATGAAAGCGGTGCTGGTCGTCGCCAAGTTGGATCGACTGGCCCGCAACGTGGCATTCCTCTCGAAGTTGCTGGAATCCGGAATCGAGTTCGTGGCAACCGACAACCCGAGCGCCAATCGGCTGACGATTCACATTCTGGCGGCAGTTGCCGAAGCCGAAGCGAAGGCGATTTCTGAACGGACGAAGGCGGCGCTGGCGGCAGCAAAGGCTCGCGGGACGGTGCTCGGATCGGCTCGAAAAGGGCACTGGAACGGGCGAGAAGATGCCCGATTGCAGGGTGGCTTGAAAGGATTGAAGGCTTCAGCGATCGTGAGAAGCAAAGCAGCAGCAGAAGCGTACAGCGACATCTTGCCTTCGATACTGGCACTGAAAGCGCTAGGAATGTCGCTTCAGGCCGTGGCCAACAAACTGAATGCCGAAGGGCATCAGACACGTGAAGGCGCGGTCTTCACGGCGATGACTATCCATCGAATCATCAACAGGGCTGGTTAATCTTCGTTGACGACGAAGTGTTGTTCACCGGATCGAACCATCATCCAAGAAGAGAACGTGAAGTATGGCCTCAATCAGTAATGATCCCAACGGCCGAAAGCGCATCCAGTTTGTGGCCCCCGACGAAAGCCGCAAGACTATTCGGCTTGGCAAGATCGACCGCAAGAGCACGGAAAGCATCTGCCGACACGTCGAAGCCTTGTTGGGTGCGAAGATTGGAGCTCAACCGATTCCACGAGATACGGCCGTCTGGCTTTCCAGCATCGCGACAACGCTCTACGACAAGTTGGCAACGGCTGAACTGATTGAGGCACGTCCTGAAGCGGACAATCCAAATGCGTTCACCCTTGGCGCGTTTATCGATGCCTATTTGGCCCAACGCGACGACTTGAAGCCGAATACGCTTGCTTCGTTCCGACAAGCTCGCATTTCGCTCGTGAAGTATTTTGGCGAGGATAGGGCAATCCAACGCATCAATGCGGGCGAAGCTGAAGAATGGGCAGCCATGCTACGAAAGGAATACGCCCCGGCGACTGTCGCTAATTTCGTCAAGAAAGCTCGGCAACTATTTGGTCAAGCTTGCCGCAAGCAGATGATCAAGGAGAACCCTTTCGAATCCGTGCGAGTGCCCTCCCAAGTGAATAAGAGTCGGGAGGAGTTCATCACCCGCGAAACCATCGCTCGCGTGATCAACGCTGCCCCGAATCCAGAATGGCGAGCCATTATCGGCTTGGCTCGCTACGCGGGATTGAGGACGCCATCGGAAACCCTGGCGCTTAAATGGACTTCCATTGACTGGCAACGGGACCGGTTGACTGTCTTTTCGCCGAAGCTGGAACATTTGCCCTCGGGCGGATTTCGGACGCTTCCGATGGTGCCCAAACTGAGGGCTATTCTCGCCGGCGCTTTCGACGCCGCAGAGGAAGGAAGCATCTTCGTCATCAATCGTTATCGGAACGGAACTCAGAACCTTCGGACACAGTTCCTGCGAATCATCCGCAATGCGGGCATAGAGCCCTGGGGAAAGCTATTCCACAACTTGCGAAGCAGCCTTGAGACTGAGTGGACTCAAGACATCCCTCTCCATGTCGTCGCCGAATGGCTGGGGAACACTCCCAAGGTCGCGACCGCCCATTATCTTCAAGTGCGCGATTGCGACTTTGAGCGGGTCCTGAAAAGCGGCGCAGAAAACGGCGCACGGGAGGCGCAAAATGCGGCGCAGCAGGCTACTGCGGCATATCGCAGCGACTCGCGGAATCGATCGGAAACACGGGAAATCTTTGATGAAATGCCAGTTTTCGCGGGAAATGATGGAGAAAGCGAATACGCCCCACAGGAGTCGAACCTGTAACCTTCGGTTCCGAAGACCGATGCTCTATCCAGTTGAGCTAGGGGCGCGTCTACTCTCCATTTCTAGGGGTTTCGCAGCGATTTGGGAAGGGGAGTTCGATCTCGCGTTATCCACAGAGGCGTTGGCGAGGCGCCTGCTCTATTGCGGGGCGAACCTCGCTCATGTTTTGCAACCAGACGGAACCGCGTATCTTCTCCGGGCTTCGCTCAAGCGCCAACCAGTTCCATGGCTGATTCCGCGGGATATTCCACGTTGATATCGGGTTGGTCGCCGACTTCCTGATTTTCGTGAGGAATATTATTCTCGACCTCGGAGACCTTTAAGCGAAGGACTTCGTTCGAGTCGTTGACGATGTAGATGTTCCGATTCATGTGAACGGTCGCGTCAACCGCGCTCATTGGCAGCCTTAAAATTTGGGTGATGTCGTCCCTCTTTTGCTTCCCGGAGAGGATCATTGACGCGAGATTCGCAAGTACGAAAAAGCCCTTGCTCGTGAGAACGAAAAGATGCCCGTGTGAATGCAAGATACGATAGGCGACACCATCAATCAGCTTGAACTTCGTTTGATGCGGCTTCCTGTCTTTCAGAATGTCCCGAAAAATCAGAATCGTTCCATCCTTTCCCAGGACGGCGACCGCCAATGAGTTGTCCAAGGAGCATACGTCAATGACATTGATGTCTTTTGGGGAAATCCGCTGAACCCGATGGGACGTGAGGTCGGATGACAAGACGCCCGCGGCGACGCCACCCGATCGCATGGCGCTGACGATGACGTCTTCCTTCGTCGCGTTCAGCAAAGCAATCGTGCTGTAAAAGTAGAGGCTTTTCGTGGAGTCGTTAGAAAGGAGAACACTCTGCTCCTGCTGTTCGTTGGAGGGCTTGATAAACATCAAGCCGCTTCTGCCCGCGGGGGCCACGAAGATCTTGTTCGCCGTCGCGATCACACCATGAACGCTATGTTCGACAAACGAGGTGCTGATTGGACCTTCATTAAAAAGGTTCCAGATCAAGGTAAGTTCGTGGCGTGTGCTGATCGCGTGACAGTTGGCTATTTTCGCATAACCATTTATGGCCTCTTCCGATTCCGATACGCTCTTCGCGGTGTCGGCTCGCTTCTTTCCATATCGATCCGCGAAGATCAGCTTGCCGTCTTCGGAACCAAAGACAAGCGATTCATCCTGGCTTCCGGCGAAGCACACTTCAAACCCGTGAAAGCTCAGCGTGTCGCAGTAGCCATCGGTATCCACTATTTCATCGATCAGGGTGGTCATGCGTGCTTCCCCTTCAGGAGTCGCTTCCGTTGCCGCTTGTTGATCAGCCCATTGTCCCGGAGCTTGTCGAAGACGATCTTCGCCGGCCTGCATTTCTGGTTGCGGCGGTTTTGTGGACCGGACTCATCAATAGCCCAGGAGGGATAGCCATGCCATCTCACGGTCAAGTCTTACGCCGGAAACTCGGCGACTTGTTCTCGGAAGCGGCCAAGCTCTCGAAGCTCCTCTTCGGGCAAGCGGAAGACGCCATAGAGGTTCCCGTTCTCGTCGTCGATTTCCAAGTCATCCGCGTCATCGAAAATCGAAAATTCATCGTCATCCGAAACATCTTCCGCCCAAGTGCCTTGATCCAGGTCGGCTCCGTGGTGCTTCGGCGTGAACTGATATAGAAGTCCGCGACGTCGTGTCGCCGTTGGGTGGTTTGTGGTCAGGGCGTGGCTCGCCACGGGCCGGTCCTTTATGACGGTTCTGGTTGACGCTTCGACATCTTTTGGAATCATAACGAGCATTGACGACTACCGCCAGTCCCGTGGCGGATCTCGTGACATTAGGCCCATTCGCTGATTGCAATCTGCCCCCGCATCCATTAAACTGGACGCATGTCCCGCTTCTGGAACCGACTCACGGCTCTCGTCTATCTGACGGCACTGATGCTCACCAGCATGCCGATCACGGTGGGCATCTTGGGTTGGTGTCCCTGCGGCTGCCTGCCGGAGGCCCTCGTCTATCCGGATCGCGACGGGGATTCCCATTCGCATGATGAAGACCATCATCATCACCATTCATCGCATTGCCGCGGCGTTCAGGGACTGCCCTATTGCCCGGTGTTTGATGAGTTCCCCCAGACAATTCTCGTTGAAGCCGGCCTGATTGCCGTCGTGATCAACGAAGAACTTCCCCCTTCCCACGTCTCCCGTCTTCTCCGTCCGCCTCGCGTTTGATTGGTCCCTCTCGTTCCCAATCCAATGCATGCGTTCTCGCGTGATTGAACGGCTTGTTGTCGTTCCGTTCGTGCTGCGCGAGTTCTTCGGGAGAGCCGATCATGACTCGTTCGATCCGTCCGGCCGCGCGCTGGCTTCTCGGCGCGTTGCCAACGCTGGCCGTGATGGCCATGCTGGCCTACGCCAGTTACGAAGGCCACGCCCGCGGCTGGCAATGGAGCCGCCCTGAGGCGAAGGCCGAGAAAAAAGCGGAGGAGCCGACTGTTCCAGAGGAAGCCGATGACGCGGAAGAAGCGCTCGGCTTCTCGGAATCCGCGTTCGATCCGACGTTGCCGATCACCCATGCTCGGGAAAAGTGCCGTTACGTCGATCAAGAAATCGAGTTCAAGGATGCGGACGCCGTTCGCCGCGCGGGGATCCGCCTGGGCATCGTCCGCGAACGAACACTCGACGCGATGCTCGCGGTAACGGCCACGGCCGACTTCGACCCAACCCGGCTGGCGCGTGTCTCGTCCCGCGCGGGCGGCGTCTTGCGCCAGATCGGCAAGCAGGTGGGCGAGGACGTCTTTCCCGGTGAAGTCCTCGCCATCGTCGACGCGGCCGAGGTCGGTCGGGCCAAGTCGGCATTCTTCCAGGCGAAAGTGAATCTCGACCTGAAGCAACAACTGCGCGACCGGTTGCAAACCGGTGTCAGCCCGGAGAAGTCGATCATCGAGGCCGATTCCGCACTGCGTGAAGCCCGCGCCCAGTTGCAGACGAGCTATCAGACGCTGTTGAACCTGGGTCTCGCGTTTCGTTTGGCTGATGTCGAGAAATTCGCGGACGACCAATTGCTGAAGCATCTTCAATTCCTGGGCCTGCCCAAGGAATTCGCCGACACGTCGGTCGATGAGACTTCCAACAACCTACTGGCGGCTACGAATCCGTTGCGAGTCCAGGCCGTCGTGCTTCAGCGCGACGGCGTCATCGGCGAAGCGGTGACGGCCGGCCAGCCAATCTTCGTCGTCGGCGACACCACCCGGATGTTGCTCTGGCTCGACATCCGCCAGGAAGATCGCGGACTCGTCAAGGCCGGGCAGAAGATCCAATTCCAACCGGATGGCGACAGCCTCGAACCGATCTCGGGCGTCATCGATTCGCTCAGTCAGGATGTCGATCCCAAGACGCGCACCGCGAAGGCCCGCGCGATCGTGGACAACAAGGAAGGCCGATTGCGAGCCCACGCCTACGGCAAGGCGCAGATCTTTCTGAAAGCATCGACCCCGGTTCTCACGGTTCCGGTCGAGGCGATCCAGTGGGAAGGTTGCTGCCACATTGTTTTCGTGCGTGAGGAGAAGAGCAACTTCAAGGTGAAGCGTGTCACGCTCGGCCTGCGGCGTGAAGGTTACGTCGAAATCGTGAACGGAGTGAAAGCCGGCGACGTTATCGCCGTCCTCGGCAGCCATGTGTTGAAGTCATACCTCTTCCGAGATCGGTTGGGTGAGCCCGAGGAGTAGCGGCGGAAAGGCGAGAATCCATTCACTGCCTTTACCCCGAAGGGGTAAAGAAAAGAAAGATCCAGAAGATCCACCATGCTCAACGCGATTCTATCCTGGTCCTTGCACAATCGGCTGGTCGTCTTGGCCCTGTGGGCCGGCGTTGTCGTTGCGGGGTTGTTCGCGCTGCGAACCCTGCCGATCGATGCCTTCCCGGACACGACACCGGTGCAGGTGCAGATCAACACCAACGTCCCGGCCCTGTCGCCCGAAGAAGTCGAACGTCAGATCACCATGCCGATCGAACTCGGCGTCAGCGGCCTGCCCGCCCTTGAAGAAGTCCGTTCGACATCCAAGTACGGCCTCTCGCAGGTCGTCGTCACCTTCAAGGACGGCACGGACATTCTCTCCGCCCGCAACCTGATCAACGAACGGCTCGGGGTCATCGATCTACCTCCTGGCATCAAGCCGAAGATGGGGCCGATCGCCACCGGCCTGGGCGAAGTGCTGCACTACGCCGTCATACCGGCGCCGACGCTCTCCTCCGTCATCATCCTGGATCCTGAAGATCAGTCGGTGCTAATGGCCGTGGCCGGCGGCATGGTCGGCCCCGTGGTTCGCGGCAACAAGCCGAAGGACCTGATGGACCTGCGCACGTTCCACGATTGGGAGATCAAGCCGGTCCTGCGTACGGTGCCGGGGACGGCGGAAGTGAACTCCTGGGGCGGCCTCGAGAAACAATTCCAGGTCCGCGTCGACCCGGAGAGCATGTTGAAGTTCGGCGTGACCTTCCGGCAGATCGAGGATGCCGTGCGGGCGAGCAACTTGAACGTCGGCGGCGGCACGATCCGCGATCGCGGCGAGGGCCTCAGCGTTCGCGGCGTCGGCAGCACGCCGACGATTCCCGAGATCAAGCGGATCGTCGTCGACGCCCGTGCCGGCGCTCCCGTCTACCTCAGCCAGGTTGCCGACGTGACCATCGGCCCTGACGTCCGCCGCGGCGCGGTTACGGCCGACGGAAAGGGCGAGGTCGTGCTCGGTCTCGGCTTCATGTTGATGGGGGAGAATAGCCACGAGGTCACCCGCCGGATGTCCGACAAGCTGGAGGAGATCAAGAAGAACCTGCCCGAAGGCGTGCAAATCGTCAAACTCTACGACCGCACGGAACTGGTCGACCATGTCATCGACACCGTACGCAAAAATCTCTTCGAAGGCGGCCTGCTCGTCATCGCCGTGCTCTTCGTTTTCCTCGGGAATCTGCGGGCGGGCCTGATCGTCGCCTCCGCGATTCCGCTCTCGCTGCTCGGCGCCTTTCTTGGCATGTCGAAGTTCGCCATCGCGGGCAGCCTGCTCAGTCTCGGGGCGCTCGATTTCGGTCTGGTCGTCGATAGTTCCGTCGTACTCGTCGAGAATGTCATCCGGCATCTGACGCATGGCGACAATCAACGTGATCGTCGCGACATCGTCCTCGACGCGGCCCTGGAGGTTCGCAAACCGACGCTGTTTGGCGAATTGATCATTCTGATTGTCTACTTGCCGATCCTGTCGCTTGATGGCGTCGCGGGCAAGCTCTTCCGGCCGATGGCACTGACCGTCATCTTCGCGTTGCTGACGTCGCTGCTGGCATCGCTCACGCTGATCCCTGTTCTCGCCAGCCTGTTGCTGTCGCGGAAGATGAAGGAGACGGAACCCGTGACGGTGCGTGTGGCCGGCTTCCTCGCGAATCCACTATTACGACTTGCATTGAGGTTTCGCGTGGCCGTCGTCGGCCTGGCACTCCTGGGCCTGGGCATCGCGGCCCTGATGGCCCGCAGCCGGGGCGGCGAGTTCATCCCGGTGCTCTCGGAAGGCGCCTTCGCCTTGAACATCAAACGATTGGCCGGGGTCCACATTGATGAAGTCATCCGGCGGAACACCCTGATGGAGCGCCAGCTACTCAAAACCTTCCCGGATGAGATCGAGCACGTCTGGAGCCGGTGCGGTGTCGCCGAGGTGGCCACCGACCCCATGGGCGTGGAAGAGACCGACGCGTTCATTTCGTTGAAGCCGCGTGCCGTCTGGAAAAAGGCCAAGACACAACGGGAACTGCTCGATCTGATCAAAGCGGAGATCATGGAACTTCCGGGCCAGGTGTCCGCCTATTCGCAACCGATCGAGCAACGCGTCAATGAGATGACCTCGGGCGTGAAGGGCGACATCGCCATCAAACTCTATGGCAAGGACTTTAAAGAACTCACGCGGATCTTGGGTGAAATCGAAAAGGTGCTCAAGTCGATCAACCCCAAGGCGGACGTGTCCACGGAGCAACTGATCGGGGCGCCTGTGCTCGAGATCACGCTCGACTTGCCCAAGATGGCGAAGCACAACCTGACCGCGCGGACGGTGCTCGACTATGTCGAGGCACTGGGCGGCAAGGCGGCGGGCGATGTGCTGGCCGACCCCTATCGCTTCCCCCTGGTGCTGCGACTCGGCGACAAGTGGCGTGAAAAGACGGCAATCGCGTCGATCCCGATCCCGCTTGAAGGCGGCGGCACCGTGACGCTCGGCGAGGTGACGTCGATCCGCCAGCGCGACGGACCGGCGGCGATCTCGCGCGAATGGGGCCGACGCCGCACGGTCATCCAGTGCAACATCGAGGATGCCGACATCGCCGGCTTCGTGGCCGAGGCTCAAAAGCGGATCGCCACGGAGGTCAACTTCCCCAAGGATGGCACGTACCGCATCGAATGGGGCGGCACCTACGAGTACCTGGAGAGCACCACCGAGCGCCTGATGATCGTCGTTCCGCTTTCGCTGGTGGCGATCTTCGTGATTCTTTTCCTGACCTTCAACAACCTGCGCGATGCCCTGCGGGTTTTCACCGGCGTACCGTTCGCGGTCATCGGCGGCGTGGTCGCTCTGCACGTTTGCGATCTCCCGTTCTCGGTCTCTGCCGCCGTCGGCTTCATCGCTCTCTTCGGCGTCTCGGTGCTCAACTCGCTGTTGCTCGTGACGTTTGTGAAACAGCGGATCGATCAAGGCGCCCCACTTGATCTCGCCTTGCGCGACGCGGTCCGCATCCGCCTACGCCCCGTGCTGATGACAGCGTTGGTCGCCAGCCTCGGCTTCCTACCGATGGCCGTCAGCACCGGCATGGGGGCCGAAGTGCAAAGACCACTCGCCACCGTCGTCATCGGCGGCGTGATCAGCAGCACCATCATGACGCTCTTCGTCCTGCCGGTGATCTATGGCCTCTTCGGGAGGAAGTAACGACTCGGGGCTTAGCCGCTCCTCGAAGGGTTTCCGAAGAGGAGCGTGCTCGTAAACGACATCCGCATCGCCAGCGGTTGCGCACCCGCCCCGAATTCTTCTGGCGTAACCCCACACACCCCTCCCCAGAAGAAATGAACATGTCCAGAAGAAGCAAACATGTCCAGAAGTAACGAACATGGCCAGAAGAAATGAACATGGCCAGAAGAAATGACACTCAAGAGAATAGACAACAATCCCGCCAAGCCGTGCCCGGAAGGGTTTCAGTAGGGGAGCGGCGAGCCTCGAATGTGCCACTCGCTCACGTGAAGCCGCGACCCGGAGGCTTTGCGAAGGGAGCGTGCCGGGAGCGGAAAACGGGAAAACCCGGCGAAACACGCTCATCATCGCGAGAGAAAAAGACTGTTGATCGTGCGGGGAAACAAGAAATCTCCTTGCTAGGACGGTCAAGCGACCGGTAGATTACACGTCACAAGAAAGCACCGGAGATTCAAAGCCCAGAGAACCTCCCGGAGTGGTTCAGTCCAACAAAAGTCTATCCCGCCCGCTTCGCCACAGTTCGCCCCTGCGCGAACTTGGGAGTGATTGCAGCGGAGCGAGCGGGATCGACTTCTCTTCGTTCGGCCACCGGAGGTGCGGATGGTAAAGGCCGCCATCCACGACGACATTCTCGGGCCGCTGACCTGGGACGAGCAGCACTCGTGGTGGACGTTTGAGGTCGGCCCAATCGGTGGCCGCCTGATCTGCGGTTCCATCATCCCGGAGGACAGCCGAGTGCCACTGGCCGGGGTGCAACTCGACACGGTGCGGGCCTGCGTCACCTGGATACGGGGCAACGAGGCAGCCGTCCGGGAGTTCATTACCTCCAAGGCGTTCGACTGGAGGCGAGAGGGCTGGTACGACGACGAGATCGACACCGTTACCACCCCGAACGGGTTCCGGGAGACCATCCGGCTGGGCGGGGTCAACTTCTATGAGGACGGCAAGGCCCGCATGTGCTACGAAGACGGTGGTCTGATCGGCGGGCACAGCTTGTGGGTCACGGTTGGGCCGGGCGGCACTTTCGAGCATGGGCCGGAGCTGTTCGGGTGAGCCGTAGACGCCATCTATGATGAGTCCGATGTCAAGTCCGAGTAAGAAAAATCTTTCCATTTTGTTGTAACTCAACTCTGGGCGCGTACCTTTTACTTAAACGCCTGAGGGGGCTCCCGTCACCTTGCCGCCCTGTTTCTACGTGTGGCGATCACTCTGCAACTCTGCTTCGACTTGGCTCCTCGAGAACGTCCAAGTGCCTTCGCGTCGGTTGAACTGGCGGCCTGCGCCCCCGTGCTCATGACCGCCCTGTTAGCCAGCCTCGGCTTCCTACCCACGGCCGTCAGCACCACGGGGAGCCCGCAGCGCAAGCAAGAGAACGTAAGACCCTTGCTTGCGCTGCGGGCTCCCCGCAGGATGTATCACCATTGACCGCGAGCGGTATATATCTCGATCGAACCCCACGATACTCTCCATCGCTCATCTGAATAGGATAAATTCGCGACTCCCATCCCTTCCGTGGAAGCACCATGAAGCCCTCCGCTCGCGCCACTGAACTTCGCCGGCAGATTACGTATCACAACCATCGCTATTACGTCGATGCCGCGCCCGAGATCTCCGATCGCGAGTTCGACAAGTTGCTCGACGAGTTGAAGAAGCTCGAGGTCGAGCATCCGGAACTCGTCACGCCCGATAGTCCCACGCAACGCGTCGGCGGGGCGCCGATTGACGGGTTCACCACGGTCACGCATCGCATGCCGATGCTTTCGATCGATAACACTTATAACGCGAACGAACTCCGCGAATTCGATCGCTCGGCCCGCAAGCTGCTAGGCGGCGACGAGATTCAGTATGTCGTGGAACTCAAGATCGACGGCGTGGCCATGTCGATCACCTACGAGAACGGCCTTCTAACTAGCGGGGCCACGCGCGGCGACGGCGAACATGGTGATGACGTCACCCACAACCTGCGCACCATCAACGGCGTGCCGCTGAGCCTGCATACCGACAAACCCCCGGCCCTCTTTGAAGTGCGCGGCGAAATCTACATGACGCGTGCCGAACTCGTGCGCATCAACCGCGAACGCACCGAGGCGGGCGAGAAACCGTACGAGAACCCACGCAACCTCTCGGCCGGCACGCTCAAGTTACTCGATCCGCGGTTGTGCGCTCAGCGCCGGCTCGGCCTCTTCGCCTATGCCCTCGGCGCGGTCGAGGGGGTCACGATTCGCTCGCACATGGAATGCCTCGAAACGCTCCGCAAGTTTGGCTTCCCCGTCAACACCCAGACCCAACTCTGCGCGACAATCGACGAGGTTATCGCCTATTGCGACTCGTGGGCCGAGAAACGCCACGACTTGCCCTACGAAACCGACGGCATGGTGGTGAAGGTGAACGACTACGGTCAGCGGGAAATCCTCGGCTACACCAGCAAGTTCCCGCGCTGGGCGCGGGCGTACAAGTTTGCGGCGGAGCAGGCGCTCACCAAGGTCGGCCGCATTGATGTGCAAATCGGCCGCACGGGAAAGCTGACACCCGTGGCCTACTTCGATCCGCCGGTGCGGCTCGCCGGCACGACCGTCCGCAAGGCAACGTTGCATAATGCCGACAACGTTCAGCAAAAGGACATCCGCATCGGCGATAGCGTCGTCGTCGAGAAGGCGGGCGAGATTATTCCGCAAGTTGTCCGCGTGGAAACCTCGGCCCGCACCGGCGCGGAACGAGTCTACCACTTCCCCAAGAATTGCCCGATTTGCGGCGCCCCTACGGCTCGGGAGGAGGGGAGCCCGTTCGTCGTTTGTTCCGCCCCGCGTGACCAGTGTGGCGGCCAGTTGAAGCGGCAGCTTATCCAGTACGCCCGCCGCACCGCCATGGACATCGAAGGGCTGGGCAAGGCGCTGGTCGATCAACTCGTCGACAAGGGGCTGGTGAAGGGCATCCCCGACCTGTACCAATTGACCGAGGCCCAACTCACAGAACTCGAACGGATGGGCAAGAAGTCGGCCGTCAATTTGTTGGAACAGATCGAGGCAAGCAAGACGCGTGGTCTCTCCCGCCTGCTCGCGGGGCTGGGCATCGAGATGGTCGCCGACAGCATGGCCGACGTGCTGGCGAAGGAATTCGGGTCGATGGAGGAATTGCGGGCGGCAAATCCCGAACGTCTGGCGGAAGTCGAAGGCATCGGCCCTGAACGGGCCAAGAACATTCACGCATCGTTTCATTCGCCGAGCGGCATCGAGTTGATCGATGAACTGAACGCCCTGGGCCTGAAGATGACGGAAGAGAAGAAGGCCGCCCCGGCGGGAACGACCGGCGACGCCCTCGCGGGTAAGACGATCGTGGTGACGGGCACGCTAACGCGTTACGGGCGAGACGAGATCGAAGATCTCATCCGCAAGTTGGGCGGCAAACCGGCGGGAAGCGTCTCGAAGAAGACCGATTTCGTCGTCGCCGGCGAGAAGGCCGGCAGCAAGCTCGAGAAAGCTCAGAGCTTGGGCGTCCGCGTGATCAGTGAAGAGGAGTTCGACAAACTAATTGGGAAGTAGGCGATTTGGGGCGCTCGCCCCGATCGCCTTAATCCACATACGGATCCGCGCCGATGTCGCCGAGTTGTTCCTGCTTCTGCCGTTGTTGGTACATCATGTCCAACCGTTGGCGGTAGTGCTTGCGTTCGGTTCGCTGCTGGGCTTTCATGAAGAGCGAACGGAAGCGGTTCCAGTTGATCGTCGAACCCGACTTGGCGAGGTGATGGAGTTCCGCCAGGCGCTGCGGGCCGAGGATTTCAAGGAGTTTATCTTCCAGGGAGAGGAAGAATTGACCGCTGCCGGGGTCGCCCTGACGGCCGGAGCGGCCGAGTAGCTGGCGGTCGATTCGCAGCGACTCGTGCCGTTCGGTGCCGATGACGTGCAGGCCGCCCGAGGCGACAACTTGATCGTGCAGCTTTTGCCACTCGGCCTGGAGATCGGCGCTCACGCGTTCGCGATCTTGGGTGCTCAATCCGCCGTCGTTGCGGATCGATTCCAGTTCTTCCTTGATGTTGCCGCCGAGGATGATGTCGGTGCCGCGGCCGGCCATGTTGGTGGCGACGGTGACGGATCCCGGCCGGCCGGCCTGGGCGATGATGGCCGCTTCTTGTTCATTCTGCCGGGCGTTCAGGACCTGATGCTCGATCCCCGCCGCGTGGAGCCGCTGCGAGATCGCCTCCGATTTTTCCACCGAGCGCGTGCCGATCAACACGGGTCGGCCGCGCTGGCGCATCTCGTCGACCTGCTTGACGATGGCGTCGTATTTCGCCACTTCCGTGGGATGAACGGAATCGGGCATTTCCTCGCGGATGACGGGGCGATTGGTGGGCACGCCGATGACCCAGCGGCCGTAGACCCGGCGGATCTCGCGGAAGTTCGGCATCAAGGTGCCGCTCATCCCGCTCAGATGCTCGTAACGGCGGAAGTAGCTCTGGTAGGTCACCTGGGCCGCGTGCTCGGCTGCCAGGTGGATCGGCGCTCGCTCCTTCGCTTCGACTGCTTGGTGGAGCCCTTCACGCCAGTGCCGATCGGGCATCGGTCGGCCGGTGCTCTCGTCGACGATTACCACTTTATCGTCATCCAGCATGTAATGATGGTCGCGCACGAAACGGTGGTGAGCATGCAGGGACTTCTCGACCGCTTCAAATAATTTGTCGAATGCCTGGGCGTGCGGACCGTGCGGCGGGCTCGCATAGCGCAGGACCGCCTTACCCTCGTCGGTCAGTTCGATGGATTCTTTCTTGCCGACGAATTGGAAGTGCTTCCGAGGAATTAGATCGCGGGCCGCTTGATCGGCCCAGTTGTAGACGATCGCTTCCTCCGTGGACGCAAGCCGCGTGGGCGCGCTAATGACCAGTGGCGTGCGAGCCTCGTCCACGAAGATGCTGTCGACTTCGTCGACCAAGGCGCACCACTGTCCGCGTTGCACCCGTTGATCGGCGCCCTTCGCTTGTTGGTTCTTCTGCCAGGCGGCCCAGAAGGGGGTGCGCGGCACCTGCCCGCCAACTTGCTTCAAGCGGTCGCGGAGAAAGTCGAAACCGAACTCGGAGGCGGTGCCGTAGGTGATGTCCTGGCGATAGGCGATCGTGCGGGCCGCGTCGTCGAGCTTCTGCTGAAGGACGCCGACGGTCAGGCCGAGCACGTTGTAGACGGGGCCAATCGTGTCCGCATCGCGCTGGGAAAGGTAGTCGTTGACGGTGGCGACATGAACGCCCTTTCCGGCGAGTGCATAGAGAAATGCCGGAAACGCGGCCGTGAGCGTCTTGCCTTCGCCCGTCGCCAGTTCGACGAGATCGCCTTGAAACATGGCGAATCCGGCGGCCAGTTGCACATCGAACGGCTTGAGGCCAAGCACGCGCTCGACGGCGATCGAACAGAGGCCGAAGCCCTCGGCAATGAAGGCATCGCCGGTCTCGCCGCCGCGAGCGCGACCGCGCAGGCCGTCGGCCCGTTCTTTCAGTTGCGGGTCGGAGAGGGAACGGAATTCGTTCTCCCGTTCGCGAATTCGCGGGATGAGCAAAGCCGCTCGCGCCAGCCGACGTTGCCAGGGGAGACCCAGCCGGGCCTGGAAGCGATTGCGCAGGGGAAGGCCGAGACGATTCGGGACGGAGAGAGCCGACGAAGACATGGCGGAGGGCCTCCTACCCCTATTTAGTTTGGCGTATCGATGATTCGATACGCAGGTCACGCGGTGGTTTCGAATTTCGGGCGGAAGCCCGCTTCCTCGCGCGGTCGATTCTTGTTGAACGTTTGGGCCAGGCCGAGCAAGGCTCGACACTGCTCGCGGAAGGCGGCCAGCAGGTCTTCTTCGCGAACATGGTCTTGGGCGGCCTCGTTATGGCGCTTGTACTTGGCCCAGTCGACCTTGTACGGCTGACCTTCCATTTGATCTTTCAAATGCTGACCGAGTTTCATGAGTTTGTCGACCAGCGGGCGATCAATGCGGCACGTGTGCTCGCGCCAGATGTTCTGCTTCCGGGGAAGGTCTGATTCGGTATCGGGATGGGTGACCTCTCGGCGGGCCTGGACGACCATGCCAACCAGGCCCGTTACGATGGAAAGCGATGCCAGGGCGACGAGGACGCCGCTGCCGCGCGTATCCGAAACAGCGAAGATGACAGCCCCCACGGCAAAGAGGAAGCCGAGCGCGAGTACAGTGAGCGGCCAGGGAATCAGTTGATTCCAGCGATGCCACAATCGCGTTAACAGGATCCTGAAGGGCGAAGCGGGATTGACGGACTCAGCCTTGGTGGAGGCATCGTCGCCGCCGACACGGGCAATAAGAACAGTGATGTTGTCCGGCCCGCCGCGGAGGTTCGCGAGTTCAATCAAGAACTTGCCGGCCTCGGAAGGCGAGAGAGCCGAGACGATCGTGCCGATCTCTTCGGGGACGACGAGATTGCTTAGACCGTCGCTACAGAGAAGAAAAATGTCGCCAGGCTGGGTCGGGTAGGGGCCTTCTATGTCGACCTGAACGGCCACGTCCGGCCCGAGAGAGCGGATGATGACGTTCTTTTTGATGTCGGAGAGGTCTTCAGGAGGCACACCGAGCCGGCGGGCCATCTCCCAGGCATAGCTATGGTCGAAGGTGAGTTGTTCAATCTTGTTGTTGCGAATGCGGTAAGCCCGGCTGTCGCCGACATGGGCAACCCAGGCGCCTTCTTCGCGCAGGACGAGGGCGGTGCCGGTCGTGCCTAGGCCCCGGAATTCGGGATTCGATTGACCGATGCCGTAGATGCCGGCGTTGGCTTCCTGGAAGGCCCGGCGCAGTGCCGTCAACGGGCCTTCATGAGCATGCTTGGCGTAGGTGAGGGGGATTTCCTGTACGGCCTTGGCGCTGGCCTTCTCGCCGACCGCATGGCCGCCCATGCCATCGGCAACGATGAACACATGCCCGACCGTCCGCCAATAGTCGACATCAGGCGCTTTCTGGATCGAAAAGGCGTCTTGATTATGACTGCGGCGGATGCCGACATCCGTCTGGCCGGAATGTTCAAGATCATCAAAATGTGGCACGGGCCACTCCGGAGAGCTCACTACTGCGTCGTTTCTTCATCCAATGCTAGCACGTTTTTCGGCCCGTGTATAGTTCGGAGACGTGGCCGTTACGCGATTTAACTCACTTCACATGACAGCAATTTTTGCCCAGTCGGCAAGGGCAACCCAGTTCGACCCTTGATCAGACCCGGCGTCTGCCACTTGTCCTGCCGCAAAAAAAAGACGGTGACGAATTTCGGCGGATGGCATTCCACCCTGATCCTTGATAGGATGGACGTGAATCCGCTCAACAAGTTGATGACGAAGCGTGATCGCGACCCGGGAAAACCCTTATGAGTGTGCAGGTATTCTGTCCGAAATGCGACCGCTCGTGCCGCCTGAAGGATGAACTTCTGGGGAAGCGAGTTCGTTGTCCCGGTTGCCAGGAAATCTTCAAGGCCGAGGAAATCCCCGTTGCCGAGGTCGATCTTGACACGGTCGAAGAGGTGGATCCGCTGCCTGAGTACTCTCCCAAGCCTTCCAGCAAAGGCTCCCGTTCCGAGAAGGACACACCCAAACCTTCCAAGAAAGAGTTGGACAAAAAAGGCTCGGACAGGCGAGAGAAGGACGTCGAGAAGAAAGTTGCCGAAGGCCCATCGAATCCCTTTGATGGCAAGTCGCGCCTGGCCGCGGCGGGACCGGTCGACACTTCCGCCTTTGCTTTCGATTACGACGCCCCGTTGCCTTCTTCCAAAAGTGATTCCGGGAAGAAGAAGGATGACGATGACGATGACGACGATGACGATCGCCGTCCAGCTTCCCGCAAACGCAGCCGCGATGATGACGATGACGAAGATGACGACGACGATGAGGACGACCTGCCCAAGAAGAAGAGCGGGTCGAAGATGTCGATCCCAGCCGTGAAGAGCAAGAAGCCGGATCTCGACGAGGACGATAACGAAGTCGAGGACGAAGACGATAATCCCGGTTCCCAATTCGCGTTTGGCGGCAACGCACCAAGTAAGCCAGCGTCATCGAAGAAGGCGCCGGCTCGTCGCGATGACGAGGATGACGAAGACGAGAAGCCCGCTCGCAAAGCGCCACCCGCGAAAGGCGGCGCCAAGGCCCCGGCGAAAAAAGAAGATGCGGCCGGGTTCTCTGGCCTCAAGGATGCGGGAACGGATGAAAACGCTCCGGTCAAGAGGAAGCCAGTTGGCGATCGTCAATTCTTCCATGCTCGGCGGCCGAAGGGCGGAGGCGACGACGTGCGCCTATTTCGCGTTTTCATCGAAGAGGGGGCACTGATCTTCATCACCGCCGCCAGCGGCAAGGAAGTGCCGGAGATGGAAGAAGCCGTCCGCGCCAAAACCCTCAGCGACTTCGACAAGAAAATCCGCAACAAGGTGCTCGATCTCGAAGAACTTTCGACCGACGAACTGATTGAAAGCGATCGCCATCATTTTCGGTCGGCAGCTGCGAAATTCACGGAAGCGGTCATCGGGACGACGACCTCCGGCTTCCTCCGCAAGCAAACTCTGGTGACGCTGAGCTTGAAGCATAAAGCCAAGGGCGCCTTATTTTTCGAGTTGCCGAGCAATGACGATGTCGACGATGCCATCGAGTTTCTCGAACCGTTCTTCGACGCCATCCTGGAAGTGAAAGTCAAGTGGGACAAAGCCAAAGGCGGCTTCGTCAGCCGATAATGCCGGATCTTTATTGAAAGAGGTTGTTGTGCGTGTTCTTATCACCGGCGGTTATGGGTTCATCGGCGCCTGGATCATTCGCAATCTGCTCGCTCAAGGCGATGAGGTCTGGGTCTACGACTTGAAGGAAGATCCACGACGGCTTCTCGTCATCATGCCGGAAACCGAAGCCCGCAAAGTTCAGTTCGTGCAGGGCGACGTCACCGATCTGCCCGGCCTGCAGAAGGCGATCGCTCAACACAAGATTACGCACATCATCCACCTGGCCGGTTTGCAAGTGCCGACCTGCCGGGTCAACCCGATCCTCGGCGCCCAGGTGAACATCATCGGCACGCTGGCCGTCTTCGAAGCAATCCGTTTGGCGGGCAACCAGGTGCAGAGACTGGTATACGCCAGTTCGGCCGCGGTCTTCGGCCCGCCGGAGAAGTACCCCCAAGGTCCGCTATCCGACGACGTTAAGCTCCTCCCCAGCACACATTACGGCTACTTCAAATGCTGCAACGAAGGGAATGCCGCCGTTTACTTTCAGGATTTCGGCATCTCCAGCATCGGCCTGCGCCCCTGGACGGTCTACGGGGTCGGCCGCGATCTCGGCATGACCAGCGAGCCGACGAAGGCGATCAAGGCCGTCTCGATCAACCGGCCTTACCACATCAGCTATGGCGGATTGCAGGACCTGCAATTCGTCGACGATGTCGCGAAGATCTTCGTCCGTTGCCTCGAACGGCCCTACCAGGGGGCCAAGTCCTATAACATTCGCGGCCACGTTGTTGACCTGCCGACGTTTCATCGGGCGTTCTGCACCGTGGAACCGGCAGCCAAGCAACTCGTCACCCATGGCGATCGTCAGCTGGCGATCGCGTTCGACCTCGACGACGCGGCCTTGCAAAAAGACCTGGGTCCCATGCCGCGCACGTCGCTCGAAGACGGCATCCGGCAAACGCTGGAGTCGTTCCGCCAGTTGCAGCGCGAAGGCCGGCTCGACATCTCGGATCTCGAAGCGCCCAAGACGGTTGTGTCGACCAAGCAAGCGGACGAACCGTGAACAGGGTGAGCTGGCCACGACGTCATTCTTGATTTCGTCAAAGAATCGCGGCCAACGGTGGGAACAAAACCGCTTCCTCCCGCGTCGGTAGTGTGTAGAATAGATTTTCAGGTTTGATTTCGACCTTTCGAATTGGCTTCCACCTCAGGCGCTTTCGACCGGAGTTGCCATCCATGCGATCCGTACCCCTTATCGGCGCGTGCCTTCTGTTCGGCCTCATCGCTTCACTTCCCCTGGCGGCTCAAACGTCGTCCCGGCCGCATCTCGACCTGGTGCGCGGCTTGCGCAAGGAGAACCTCCCCGATCTGGCGATGGAGTATCTCAAACAAGTGAAAGCCTCGACGTCCGATCCCGAGACGTTGAAAGTTCTTGATCTCGAATTCGCCCGCACGCGGCTTGATCTGGCCGCGAATGAACTGGATGAAGGCAAGCGTAATGTCCTTGTGGCCTTGGCCAAGAAAGAACTCGAAGTCTTCCTGAAGTCCAGTCCCGATCACCCGCTGGCGCCGCAGGCGAACGTGGAACTGGCCCGTCTTCTTTCGGTACAGGGCAAGTCGATGATCCGCAAAGCCAGGCGGTTCACGGAGAAAGAACAGTTCGAAGCCGAGTTGAAGAAAGCGCAGCCCGTTTTGCTCGATGCGGCCAAGAAGTATGAAGCGACGGCCCTCAAGCTCGAAGAGCAGGTCAAACAGTATGAGAATGCCAAGTCGGCCGCCGAAATCCGCCTCAAGAACGAAGTGAACGATACACGCCTCAAAGCGCTACTCGATCAGGCCATCACGCAGTTCTCCCTGGGCGACACCTACGTGGGCGATGAGTTGAAAGACATCGCGGCACGCGGCAAATCGTATGAGGCCGCCAAGAAATTGTTCCAGAAGATCATGTTCGAAGACGAGAAGCAACCGATCTGCTGGGTTGCACGAGCTTGGTTCGGCTATACGGAAATCAAGGCCGGCGATCCCATGGCGGGCGAGAAGGAACTCTCAGAGCTGATCGGCAAGAAATCGAACCCGGCCGCGGCTGCGGGCATCCGCGTGGCCCGCTACTTCAACATCCTGTATTCCTTCGAGAATTCGAACAAGGATCCGCTAGCCACCAACTTGAAGCTCGAAAAAGATACGAGCGAGTGGTTGCGTGACTACCCGACTCAGAAGGAGTCGGCCGAGGGGCTCGGCTGCCGGTACTACCTGGCGCTCGCCAAGCGCATCCTGGCGATCCCGGGTATCGAGCGCGACAAGAAAGACAACAAGATCACCGGAATCAAGGTCGACGCCAAGGCGCGGTTCGAAGAGGCAGCCCGCCTCCTGAAGGACCTTGGCGATGACGACAACGAATATGCGGAAAAAGCCAATCGTACGCGAGCCACCATCCTCGTGACCCTGGCCGATGCCGACGGGGGCGGCGAAGACCCGCCGGCCGAGAAACTGCCAAACTTCGAACGAGCCTTCCTGATGGCCCAGGTGCAAACGGCGCGCTTCACCCAGTTCAAACTGGGCAAAAAAGTTGGCGAGAAAGACAAGGAAGAGATCGTCTTGCCGACGCCGGAAGAAATCAAGAAGGAGGAGCTCCGCCGTTATATCAACGCGATGAGCTACCTGGAACGCGCCTTGAAGGTCGTGAACAAGACGAAGGACACCCCGCGCGAGGTGTTCTCCGCCCAACTCTTTCTCGTCGGTTGCTACTACCAGTTGAAGTTGTACCCGCAAGCCGCGATCCTGGCCGAGCATCTCGCGCGAGAGAACCCGAAGATGCCGAAGGCGGCAACCGCTGGCGTCGTCGCCATGCAGACGTACAACCTCTCGCAGATCGAATTGAAGAAGCTCCGGGAAGAGTTCGTCAACCCCAAGGAAGACCCGAAGAATCCCGAGATGAAGCCGCTGGATGATGCGGCCATCAAAAAGCTCGAAGCCGATTTTGATAAGCGAGTGGAAGCCGACAACAACCGCCTTCTGAAGGCCGCCGCGTATCTGATGACGCAGTGGCCGACCGATTCGGCGGCCGACGAGGCCCGGCATCTGGTCGGGTTCTACGCCCTGCGCGACAAGAAGTACGAAGAAGCCTGGAGGATTCTGTCGGAGATCAGCACCGCCTACGGGGCCGTGCAAACGGCTCGCCTGCAACTCGCGAGCGCCATGTTCACCATCGTCATCCCGTCCAGCGAGAGCGATCCCGCCAAATTCAAGCAAATGGTGGAAGACAAGGTAAGGCAGCACAAGGCGCAATGGGATAAGACCCTCTCTCTGCTCGAATCCGTCCCCGTGCCCGACGCATCGGCCAGGGCGTTTGACACGATCCCTTACATGGACAGCCGGGCGTTGCTCGCACGACTTTACCAACTTGTCGACGACATGAGTAAGGTTCAGCAGATCGGCGAGTCGATGCTCAAGACTCTGCCGCAATATACGTCGATCCCGTCCAACGAGAAGTCGAACGTCAAACTGAACTTCAAGCACACGGCGGAAAATCTCATCCTCACGGCGATCCGGGCGAAAGCGGCAGTCGCGTTCAAGGCCGGCGACCATGCGGAAGTTGCCAAGCTACTCGATCCGCGTATTGCGGAGATCGAAAAAGCGTTCCAGGGCAAGGAAGAAGATACCGTGATGTTCAGCCGCCTGCGGCAAATGCAGAAATCGGTCGTCATGCTCGCCCTCCAAAGCGCGGCCCAGAGCAGCAAGATTGAACGAGCCAGCGCCTTGTTGAACGTTTTGAAAAACAGCGGCGGCAGCGTCGACGAGCAGATGGCGATGCTCGGCTCGCTTGTCACCAGCGTGCGGGCTCAAATCGAGGAATTGGATGCCGACCAGCAGGCGACTGCCGATAAGGCCAAGGACGCCAAGACACCGCCAGCGGAGAAGACCGGCTTGCTGGAAGAAGCGACGCGCAAGGCCGAGGAATCAACGAGATTAAAGAAGGGCTTCAAGGATCTACTGCAAACCGTATCGGGCGAGGGCGACAAGCTGCCCATGAAGATGAAGCTCTTTCTGGCCAACGGCATGAGCAACATCAAGGCATTCCCCGAGGCGGCCAAAATCCTCGAAGAGATCAACGCGATGAAATCGCCGCCCAAGCCGGCTGATCTCGCGGCCGACGCGAACGATGAAGCTCAGGCGAAGTACAAAAAGGAATTCGAAGACTTCGACAATTTCAAGAAGTATCAACGCCAAGCCGAGATCTTCCTGGCCCGAAACTACCGAGACGCCAAGGACTACCCCAAGGCGCTGGTGGCCTACACGAAAATGATCGGCAACGTGAACTCGAAGGTTCCGATCCCCAAGGATCCCAAGGATAAGGGCTGGGCGTTCTCGAGCTTGACCATTCGCAAGGAGAAAGCCAATCTGCTTGAAGAGATTGCCCTGACCACGCCGCTGACCGCGCCCGACCGCGTCCCCAAATGGGGGGCTGCCGTGCAGGAATGGGTCACGCTCTCCAAGACGTTCTCGCCGCAACTGGTGGCCATCAAGGTCCCTTTGCCGCCGGAAGAAGCCGCTCGATCGATGTTCAAAAGGTTCTTTAACGGCAAACGAGCCCCTTCGGATGTGATCCAGGACGGCTTCCTGCTGGAATGGACGTTCCTTCTCGTCTACGCGGAGCAGGCCTACAAGGCCGAACGCGAAAAGGATACGAAGGACACCACCGACACCGCCGCCAAACGGTCTCTCTACTTCGAGTTCTACTACGAACAGAAGCGATGTTCCGTCATGGCGTTCGAAACCCTTGGCCTCGCGGCGGTCGGCAACGACCAGGCAAAACTGGACGAGAAGTTCGTCGACTTCGCCAAGGCGTTTCAGCTTCTGCAATCGAAGTCGGCGAACCCCGACTTACCGCAATCCATCAAGGACGAAATTAGCAAGCTGATGGAAAAGGTGCCCAGGCTCAAGAAGGCGTCAAAGGCGTTGCCGCCGTTGATGCCCCCGGCAAAGTAATTCACGGATTCATTCATTCGAGGTAACTCCATGAGACGCCATCTGTTTCTCGGGCTACTGGCTTTCGGAATCGGCGTGCTGGCGGCCGGCACGGCCGTCGTCGGCCAGGATAAGGTCGAACGCCGTCCGCCCAAGTCGGATAAGACCGTTACGGTCCAAGGCACCATCTCGGATGAGACGATGGCCGGCGTGAAGATCAAGAACGTGACCGGCAAGGAGGAAATTATTCCTCCCTCGGAAATTGTCGCCATCTTCCATGGGACGAGCCCGCAAGGCTTACAGGTGAAGTTGCTCCCGCTCTTCTCGGCCGAGGCCGCGCAGAAAGACGCGGTCAAACTCCTCAAGGACTACCGGGATCTGAGCACTACCATTGCCGCGGCCACGGACGTGAAACCGGTCGTCAAGCGTTACATCGAATTCAAGATTTGCATCCTGCAAGCGGCCGCGGCGGAGACCGAGGACGACAAAGACAAGGCCCGCTCCGCACTCGACAATTTCATCAAGTCCAACGCCAATAGCTGGCAGTACCCGCTCGCCGCTCGCTCGCTGGCTAAACTGCAACTCGACAAGCCCGACTTCGAGGGAGCCTTGCGGACGCTGACGCCGCTGGCCGAGTCGAAGACCGTGCCGGCGGAGATCAAGGCCGAGGCCGGGACGATGCTGATCGACGTGATGTTCCAGGCCAACAAGATTGACGATGTCAAAACCCGGATCGACGCGGCCATGAAGGATGCGGGAACCAGCGAGCAACAGAAGGCCCGCTACCGCATCTACCAGATCGGCATCGAAACTCAGGGCGCCGACGTGAAGATCGAGGAGGCCATGAAGAACCTCGACGACGCCATCAACAAGGCGACCGAAGTCTCGATCAAGGCGCTCGGGTATAACATCATGGGCGATTGCTACATGCTCAAGAATCGCAAGCGCGACGCGATGTGGTCGTACCTCTGGGTCGACGTGGTCTATTCGCAGGATCGCACCGAACACGTGAAGGCCATGACCAAGCTGCTCGAAATCTTCCGGGATGACAAGGACAAGGAAAAAGAGCAGATCTACAAGGAAAAACTGGCGCGATACCGGTAGTTCGACTCATCAAAAAAAGCCCAGGGACGGCCGTCCCTGGGCTTTGGTTTTTTTCACATCGTCGAATCGCTTTCCGAACGTTTCTTCTGGTCGTCTTCGACATACGCCCGAAACTCGCTCATGTTGTAGGAAATGAACATGAAGGCGTGATGGATCGCCTGGAACGTCTCGTCCTCCGGGTCGTCGGCATAGTCCTTCCGCAGGGCGTATAAACGCGCGAGCAACTGGTCGGCCGTCAGACTCGCTTCTTTCTTCCCCATCACCCGGTCTCCTGCTCGCCAATTCTTCGGAAAGGCATCTTCTCTGTTGTACCCGGCTTGACATGCTTCGTCTTCCCATGATACAAGACTCTGCTAATTCGGAATGCGGAATTCGGAATGCGGAATGAAAGCCGCGACACTAAGCTCTTTCATTCCGAATTCCGCATTCCGCATTCCGAGGGGACAACGATGATCAAGCGCAGCAGCCAGACCCTTTCCGTCTGGTTCGCCTTCTGGGACATGATCGGCACCGGGACGGCCTGGGTCGGCGCTTACTATCTGCGCTTCCGTTCCGGCTTGATCCCCGTCACCAAAGAGGCGCTCGATCCGCAACTCTGCTGGAACAATCTGCCGCTCGTCGTGCTCCTGACTCTCGTGGCGTTCCGCATCTCCGGTTCCTATCAGGTCCATCGTCTGCGCCGCTTCCGTGAGGAGCTCATCGCGGTCGTCAAGGGGACCTTCCTGCTCACCCTGCTGATCATGGCGACGATCTTCTACTACCAGGATCCGTACATCTCGCGCGCGGCCATGATGCTGTTCAGCGGGCTCAATTTCATCTGCGTCCTCGTGATGCGCCGGCTGACCTGGAACATGATCCGCTATCTGCGCCGACGGGGTTACAATCAATCGTTCGCCATCATCGTCGGCACCGGCCGCGTGGCCCGCAAGACGGCCAAGGCCTTGCGGCACGCCAGTTGGATGGGCATCAAGAACATTGGCTTTGTCGAAGACAAGGCCACCCGCTTTACCAGCGACCTCGACGTTCTCGGCAATACCACGGACCTGCCGCGCCTGATCGACAAGTACCGCGTCGAGCATGTCTTCATCGCCCTGCCGATGAACCGCTACGACGAATCACGCAAGGTATTCGACATCCTCTCGCAAAAGCTCGTCGAGGTCCGCCTCGTGGCCGACGTGCCGAGCATGGCCGGCCTGACGCTGACGACGAGCAACCTCGATGGTCTGCCGGTCGTCGGCCTGCGCGAAAGCCCGCACTTCGGGCTGAACGTCGTCGTCAAGCGCGCGATGGACATCCTGATCTCGAGCCTTGCCCTGCTCGTGCTGACGCCTCTGCTGCTCTTCCTGGCCATCTTGGTGAAGGCGACGAGTAAAGGGCCGATCTTCTACGGGCAAGAACGCTGCGGCCTCAACGGCCGATAGTTCCGCATGTTGAAGTTCCGTTCGATGCGCGTCGACGCCGAGAGCGAGTCGGGACCGGTCTGGACGGCGAAGAACGACGATCGCCGCACCCCCATCGGGGCGTTTCTGCGCAAGACGAGCCTCGACGAACTGCCGCAATTTATCAACGTGTTGCTGGGCGACATGAGCCTGGTCGGCCCGCGGCCCGAACGGCCGGTCTTCATCAACCAGTTCAGCAAGACGATCCCCAACTACATGGCCCGCCACAGCGTGAAGTGCGGCATCACCGGCTGGGCCCAGGTCAACGGCTGGCGCGGCAACACCTCGCTTCGCAAACGCATCCAGTTCGATCTCTACTACATCACGCACTGGAACCCGATCTTCGATCTGCGCATCATGTGGCTCACCTTCTGGAAGGTCCTCTTCCATCGCCATGCTTATTAAACCGCTCACTTGTCTTCCGCCAGCGCCGCTTGGAGAATAGCCCTTCGTCCCCGTTGGCGAGGAGCGTTGTTCATGTCCGGCCTGCAAGCGACCGTTCTCGGCATCATCCAGGGGTTGACTGAGTTTCTGCCCATCAGCAGCACCGCCCACTTACGCATCGTGCCCGAGCTTCTCGGCTGGAAAGATCCCGGGGCGGCCTTCACGGCCGTCATTCAACTCGGCACGCTCGTGGCCGTCATCTGGTATTTCCGCAGGGACATCGCGAAACTTCTGACGGCCGTGGGAAACGATATTAAGCAACGCCGCCTGGGTACAAGCCGCGAAGCGAAGCTCGCCTGGATGATCTGCGTGGGAACGATCCCCATCGTCATTTGCGGGCTGATGTTCAAGAAGTACATCAAGGAAGATCTGCGTGATCTGCGCGTCATCGCCACGGCCATGATCGGCTTCGCCCTGTTGCTTCTGGCGGCGGAAGTGATGGCCGCCCGGCGCGGTCGTCATCGCGAAGAAGAAGAGATCGGCTGGTTCGATGTCCTGTTCATCGGCTGCTTCCAGGCCCTGGCGTTGATCCCCGGCGCTTCGCGCTCGGGGACGACCATTACCGCTGGCCTCTTCGCGGGACTCTCCCGCTCGGCCGCCGCCCGGTTTTCGTTCCTGCTATCACTGCCATCGGTCTTCGCGGCCGCGGTTTACGAACTCTACAAGGATCGCCAGGAGATCCTGGCCTCGACCGACGATGCTGTCGCCCTGCTCATCGCCACGATCGTTTCAGGGATCTTCGGTTACGCCTCGATCGCCTTCCTCATCAGCTTTCTGAAACGGTATTCGACGTCCGTGTTCATTATCTATCGGATCATTTTGGGCGTTGCCCTCTTCGTGTTGATTCAACAGGGGATGCTCAAGTGATTCGTTCCAGGAGATTGCAGCGATGAAATGGAAATTGAGCGCACTCATCATGGCACTTCTCGCTTGCACAGCCGCTTCCGGGGCCGACCCCGTGTGGAAGCAAGTTTGGAGCGATGAATTCGAAGGCAAGGAGATCGACCGCGAGAAGTGGGATTTCGATCTCGGCAACGGCTTCTTCAACTACGGCGCCAATCAGTGGATCAGCGGTTGGGGCAACGGCGAACTGCAATACTACACGCGCGAGCCGGAGAACGCCTTCGTCAAGGATGGCTTCCTTCACATCCGCGCCATCAAGGAATCGCTGCACGGCTGCGGCTACACCTCCGCCAAGCTCAAGACGCGCAAACGCGACGGCACGGCCCTCTTCAGCAAGAAGTACGGCCGTTTCGAGATCCGCGCCAAGCTCCCCACCGGCAAGGGCGTCTGGCCCGCCTTGTGGATGCTCCCGCAAGACGACAAATACGGCACCTGGGCGTCGTCGGGCGAGATCGACATCCTGGAAGCACGCGGCCAGGAGCCGAACAAGGTGCTCGGCACGCTTCACTTCGGTTCCCGCTGGCCGTCCAATGCCGAGGCAAGCAAGGCTTATCTACTGCCGAAGAACGGCACGTTCGCGGACTTTCACGACTACGCCCTGGAATGGGAACCCGGCGAGATCCGCTGGTACGTCGACGATCAACTCTTTTCGACGCAGAATTCCTGGTGGAGCAGCAGCAAGGTTGAAGCGGACAAGGGCGTCAAACCAGCCAAAGAAGCCGACCTGAACGCGTGGCCCGCCCCGTTCGATCAGCCGTTCTATCTGATCATGAACGTCGCGGTCGGCGGCAAGTTCCTGGGCAACCCGGACGCCACAACCAAGTTCCCGGTCGAGATGCTTGTCGACTACGTCCGCGTCCTCGACAAGGTCGGCGGCTACGGTGAACCGAAGCCGCGCGGCGAGGGGAAACTGCCGTTCCCGAAATAGACCGTTCCGTCACGGCTTCCGGGCGGCCACCACGTTGAGTTGATTCATCCGCCTTTCGAAAGCGTCGTGCAGCGTTTGCAATCGCTCGCGGCCGCCTGGGGCGCGGGACCAGTCCGCTTTAAACGCGAGTTCGAATGCCTCAAACGCCTTCTGGGGCCGGTTGAGCAACATCTCATATTTGGCGGCTTCGACATGCAGGGGACCGAAGCGAGGATAAAGCCGTAGGCCGGCATCCAGAAATCGTTTGGCCCGCTCGGCATCGGCAAACAGAAATGCCGCCTGGCACGCGGAAACATAGGTGGCCGCGTTCGCGGGATCGAGCTGGAGGGCCTGGTCGAACGCCCTTTCGATTTCTTCTCGCGGGATCGTCGTGCTCATCGTCAATTCCATCTTTACCCGGCCGAGACCCGCCCAGGAATCGGCGTCGTCGCGATCACGCTTCAAAGTCTCCTGGAAGCCAATGACCGCACGTTCGAACAAGATCTGCCGGCGTCCCGCGTCGACTTCGTAACCCGCCAGGGCCTCGCGGTGTAGCGCCAGGCGGCGCCAGTAGAGCGGCTCGCGCGGGCAGAGGCGCACGGCTTCATCGTGGAGCGCCAAGGCCTCGATCGGCCGGTTCGTGGCGGACAGTTCCGCTTCCTGGGAACAACACTCCGCCCGCCAGGGATCAAGTACTAGTTGAAGAAAGAGAACCGCGACGCCGACGATGCCAGCGACTTGCGGAATCCAGCGGATGCGGAGGCAAGGTCGACCAGGAACAACAGCGATGGCCACGACCGGTTGTGCCAAATTCGAAACCATCGCCAGCAACATCGCGACCAGGCTGCCGCAGGCGATGACCATGAAACTGAACATTTCCGTGACGAAGAAACCGGCAAGGCCGCAGGCGATGGCGAGCAATAGAGACCGGTTGCTCTCATTCGACCAGGCGCGGCGGAACGTCATTGCCAGCGCCACAAACCCGGCCGTCAGTGCCGTCAGGCCGATGAGCCCCTGCGTGGCGAGGACGTGCAGAATCTCCTGATGCGCCCGCGCCGGCGTTTCCCCCCAGCCAATCTTCCAATAGTCGATGCCGCCAAAACGGCCGTAGACGAGATGGAACGCATCCGGCCCGCAGCCTGCAAGCGGGTACTGCCCAAAGATCGTCCAGGCCGTCGACCAGATTTCGAAACGGCCGGCACTATCAAGGAACCCGCGAACCCGCACCGCGATGCCCGGGAAGAAGATGGCGGCGAGCGCGAGTAGGACCAAGACGCAGACGGCGGGAACAACGAAGCCGCGCCGTCGGCTGAATGCAAAGAAGATGCCGACGGTTGCCAGACCCAGCCACGCCCCGCGTGACAGCGTCAACAGGGCAAGGATGGCGAGCGGCAGAACGGGCAATAGCGCGACCCAGGGACGTCGACCCGAGGCGACCCGCCAGGCAACCAGCGGCAACACGAGCACCAGGAACGCGCCGAGAAAATTGGCGTGACCGAGGGTCGCGAACGGCCGAATGACATCGCCAACTCGGGAGGGATCCCGCCATTCGAACGGATCAAGCCGGGCGACTTGCAACAAGCCATAGATGGTCGCGACGCCGACCGCGACTACCACGGCCGACATCAAGTGACGCATTTGTTCGGGCGTGCGGATCAGCCAGCGCGTCGCCAGATAAAGAATGTAGAACGCGAGGATCGTCAGGAACCCGGCAAAATGGTGGTGGTGACCATAAAAGGACGTGTGCGGGCTGACCGAAGTAATTGTCGACATCAGGGCCGCGACAACCGCGAAGAGCCCGGCGGCCGTCAGCGGCTGACAGAGTTCCCGCTTCAACCAGCTCCACGTCACGCGCCGCCCGGCCAGGATTGCCAGGACGAGAAGGCTCAGGACGGTAGTGAGCAACACCAGGAACTTGACGAACTCGAATCCATCGATGGTCGAGCGAGAGAAGGCCAGCGGCGTGACGAGTGCGTTCATCCACAAGACGCCGCGACCGATGCCGGCCAGGCGATCGTTCGGCATCGGTTGAATAGGAACTTTGCGGCGCTTCATGAGGCCGAAATAAGCCAGACAGCCGGGGGATGTCAAGCGAGAAAAACGCTCCGATTCCTCTCAGAATATCCCTTTTTCTCTCCCCCTTCCCGGCCTCCTCGTTTATACTTCACCTATCCTGCCAGGTCCCACTTTTTAGGGGAGGGCTCGCATGCGCCTCCGATTCTGCGTCGTGCTCCTGTTCGTTCCCGCTACGCTCTCGGCCGCCCCGGCTCTCACCGGCTTGCAGCTTGATCCGCCGTCGATGACGCTGACTCACGCCGACGACGCTCACCGGCTGCTGGTCACCGGCCTCTATGCCGACGGCACCACCCGCGATTTGACTCGCGCCGCTCAGTACACCGTTGCCGACGCCAAGATTGCCACGATCGACAAAGGCGGCCGGGTCACCCCCGGTTCGACCGGCTCGACTTCCATCACGATCAAGGTGGAGCAACAGACCAAGCAACTCGCGGTGAAGGTCGCGTCGATTGATGCACTGCCCATCAGTTACGCGAACGACGTGATCCCCGTGCTGACGAAGTCCGGTTGTAATTCGGGGGCCTGTCACGGGGCGGCGTCGGGGAAGAAGGGCTTCAAACTCTCGCTCCGCGGTTATGATCCGTTGACTGATCATCCGCCGCTCTCCCGCGGCAGCGATGGGCATCGGCTCAACACCGTTGTGCCGGCCCAGAGCCTTCTCGTGTTGAAAGCGATCGGATCCGTCCCGCATGATGGCGGTAAGCTTTTCGATCTCACGAGTCCCTACGGCCGGGTGCTCGAACGCTGGATCGCGGCGGGCACGCCCAACGACGTCAAGACCGCGCCGCAGTTGGTCGACCTTGAGATCTATCCAAAGTTTCGCACCCTGCCGGCAACGAAGCTCGATCAGCAGATGCTGGTGCTCGCAAAATTCAGCGACGGCCGAGTTCGCGACGTCACGAACGATTCCCGATATTCCAGCAGCAACGAACTTGTCGCCAGCGTCGACGACTCTGGTCTGGCGAAAGCTCTGACGAAAGGCGAGGCGGCGATCACCGCTCGCTACGGGCCGAAGATCGCCATCAGCACGATCGTGGCGATGGACTATGATTCAACGTTCGCCTGGCCGAACCCGCCCGCGAAGAACTACGTCGATCAACACGTCTTCGACAAGTTAAAGAAGATGCAAATCGCCCCGTCGGACCCTTGTTCCGATGCGGAATTTCTCCGCCGCGTTTCGTACGACTTGCTGGGATTACCGCCTACCCCGGACGAGGTGAAGAAGTTCCTGGCCGACACCCGGACCGACAAACGCGCCCGGCTGATCGACCTATTGCTCGAACGGCCCGAGCATGCCGAGTACTGGGCGCTGAAGTGGACCGACCTCTTCCGCGTCCGCTTCGAGACCTTGCGCGACAAGGGGACTTGGGGCCTCTACCGGCATGTGCGCGACAGCATCGCGGGGAACAAACCGTTCGACAAGTTCGTCCGCGATCTACTCGCCGCGGAAGGAAACACGCTCGCCAACCCGGCGGCCAACTACTACCGCGTCTTCTCGACACCGGACGAGGCGAGCGAAGCGACCGTGCAGATCTTCTGTGGCATCCGCCTGCTTTGTGCCAAGTGTCACGATCACCCCTTCGAAAAGTGGGTGCAGACCGATTACTATGGCATGTCGGCCTTCTTCGGCCAACTGGCGAATAAGCCGGGCACCAGCCGCGACGACTTCGTGATCTTCCGCAACGAGACCGCCCCCAAGGCACGGCATCCCGGCACCGGCGCGTCACTCTCGCCGAAGTACCTCGATGCCGCGATCGTCGACCTCAAGGCCACGGACAACGCCCGCGATGATCTGGCCAAGTGGCTAACCGCGAAGGAGAACCCCCACTTCGCGCGGGCCACGGTTAACCGGCTCTGGAGCCACCTGTTCGGCAAGGGCATCATCGACCCCGTGGACGACATTCGATCGAGCAACCCGCCGAGCAACGCGCCCTTACTCGATGCCCTGACGAAGGATTTCGTCGCTCATGATTTCGATGTGCGCTACATCTTGAAGGTGATGTTGAACTCACGTGTCTACCAACTCTCGGCGCGCACGACACCGACCAATGCCGAGGACATGGTGAACTTCTCGCACCGCCTGCCGCGCCGGCTCTCGGCCGAGCAGATTCTCGATACGCTCAGCCAGGTCACGGGCATCAAGCAGGCATTTCGCTCCCGCTATGGCGAGCCGACGATCGCCCTACCGGCTTCCGGAATCCGCGCCGGCCAACTTCCCGATAAGCAATTGACGGCCGAGACGCTCGACCTGTTCGGCCGACCGCGCGGCGAGTCATCGTGCGCCTGCGAACGGCACGAGGAATCGAGCATGACGCAGGCCCTTCATCTGATTAACGGCAAAGGTGTCGCGGACCGTGTTCAGTCGCCCGCCAGCAGCATCGCCAAGATCGTGCAACGGCCGAAGATCACCGATGACGAAGTGATCGGGGAGCTCTATTTGCTCATTCTCTGCCGTCAGCCGAACGCGAAGGAACTCGAGGTGATGAAGCAACACCTTGCCAGCAACCCGGACCGGCTGAAAGCGGCTCAAGACATGGCCTGGGTTTTATTCAACACGCGGGAGTTCTTGTTCAATCATTGAGGCGATTATTTGAACGGAACGAAAGTGGCCGGAGGATAAGCGTGTAATCGCAGTCCTCCGGCCACTTTCGTTTTTAGCGCATAGATGAGACGCGATCGCATCTTTCGTCCTTCAATCTCGTTTAAACTTGAAAATATACCGTTGACGGTCTCGGATAACTCCGTAAATTCAAAGTTAAGATGAGATTGATTCTCATCTTCAATACTGCTGAGCCTGCTTCGCTACCGCCGTGGGCCTCCCACTTCCGTTCGCAATGCGGCTCTTGTTCGGTACCTACCCGTTCAAGGAGTCCCGCTATGCGCATTTCAAGACGTACCGCCTTTACGCTCATCGAGTTGTTGGTCGTGATCGCCATCATCTCCACGCTGATTGGGCTGTTGCTCCCTGCCGTGCAGAAAGTGCGCGAGTCGGCCTACAAGGGCCAGTGTCTGAACAACATGAAGCAGATCGGCCTGGCGATGAACCTTTATCACGAGGCCTACGACGCTTTTCCCACCGCAAGCACCACCTCGAGCGCGAGTGCCTTCACCCAGATCCTGCCTTTCATCGAGCAAGATAATATTCGCAAAGCGTACAACATCGACCTGTCGCCCACGGTCGCGCCGAACGACGCCCTCGCCAAGCTGTCGATCCGCATCTTCATTTGCCCGACCATGCGTAAGCCGACCGCGCCGGCCGATGCGTACACCACGCATTACGCGAGTTACGCGGCCTCGATCGGGTCGAAATATGCATGGGGTCCCGCCACGGAAGATGATGGAGTGCTGGTCCGCTATCAGACCAGCAGCGGGATCAGCCACGGCGGCATTTCCGATGGGGCTTCCTCGACGTTCCTGGTCGGCGAGATGGGCTTCCAGCTTCAGGATTACACTTTCACGAGAGGCGCGTACGCCGGGCAGGTGCGCGGCGGCAACACGAGCTGGGCCCTCGGGTACGCCAGCTACGCTTTCGGCAGCACGCTTAGTCCTCTCAACACCGAGACGTTTGGCCCGAGCCTTCAGGCCGGCGGCCTGCATGCGTTCCGCAGCGACCACATTGGTGGAGGCAACTTCCTCTTTGCCGATGGTTCCGTTCGATTTGTTCGCGATAGCATCACTCCCCACAACTACCAGGGCCTCAGCACGCGGGCCGGTGGCGAAATCGTTTCCGACTGAGGTGACTCCATGAAATCCCGATGGTTGATTCTCGCCCTCGCGTTCCTGCTCGCCGTCTCTGGGTGCTCGAAAAAATCGAAGAAGCCCGGGAACGGTGTGTCGCCCACGGAACAACTTCCGCCGGAAGTTGAAGGCAACGCCCTGGACGCGGCCAAGAAACAAAAGAGTTGATTCCAACGTACAGAGACTATTCCTTTATCTCAGGATCATTCGATGAAATCCTTCTATTCGCTGGGCCTCCTGTCCGCACTTCTGGTAACGCTGCCGCTCGCGTCGGCCGAGAAAGCGGCCGAGTTCGCTCCCCTGCCGGTCGCGGTGTCGAGTTTCGGCGCCGCCCAGGCCGACGGCTATGTCTACCTCTACGGCGGCCATAGCGGTAAAACGCATCAATACTCGACGGCGTCCGTCTCGAATCAATTCTTGCGCCTGAAAATCAGCGAACCGCGCGAGTGGGAAGCTCTCGAGGGCAGGACCGGACTTCAGGGCCTCGCGATGGTAGCCCATCGGGGGATGATCTATCGCATTGGCGGCATGCAGCCGCGCAATGCGCCGGGCGAGAAATCGGACAACGCCTCGGTGGCGAGTGTCGATCGCTACGATCCGAAAGCGAAGAAATGGGAGAGCCTGCCCCCCATGCCGGAGGGACGTTCATCGCATGACGCGGTCGTGTTGGGTGAGAAGCTATATGTTGTCGGCGGGTGGCAGATGATGGGGGCCGGCAAGCAGGCCGTCTGGCAGCGGAACGCCCTGGTCATGGACCTGGCCCAGGCGAAGCTTAAGTGGGAATCGATCCCACAACCGTTTCAGCGCCGGGCGCTGACGGCCGCGTCGTTCCGGGGGAAACTGTACGTGCTCTGCGGATTGACCTCGGATGGGGAACTCGATCGCTCGGTCGACATCCTGGATCCCGCGACGGGCAAGTGGTCGAGCGGGCCGGAAGTGCCCGCGCCGATTGGGAATGGCTTCACCCCCGCCGCCGGCGTCGTGGGTGACCGGCTTTGCCTGAGCACGGGCGACGGGAAGATCTTCCGCCTCGGCGAGAAGGGCGAGCGCTGGGACGAGATCGGCAAGCTGGAGCAACCGCGCTTCGTCCACCGCCTGATTCCGATCGATGATCGTCGTCTCCTGGCCTTGGGGGGCGCGTCCAAGATGGGCAATGTCGTCCTCACGGAAGTCGTCGATGGCGGCGCGGCCGTGGTTCCCGCCCCGAAAAAAACCAATCTCCCGGGCGAGCAAGAGTTTTGCCCGATCATGACCAGCGTCCCCGTCGGCAGCGACAGCAAGATCGTGGAATATAAGGGAACCAAGATCCTCATCTGTTGTTCCACTTGTGTCAAAAAATGGAACGCCGATCCGGAGGCCTATTTGATCGCCAAGCTGCTGCCGCAACTCGACGGGAAAGATTTGCCGACGCGTTCCCTCGCGCAGATATATTGCCCCGTCTACAAGGATCGCGTGGTTTCGGAAAAAGATCCGTTCGTCATGCACCAGGGTGTTAAGATTCATTTGTTCAACGAATCGGCGGTGAAGAAGTTCCAGGCCGCGCCCGAGCAATATCTGGATGTCTCGATTCTACCGCAGATCAAGGAAGTTCGGAAGTAACGATACTGGGATAGTTCTTTACCCTGGAGACGTGATGATTGATATCGTGTTGTCCTTCGGGCTGCTGCTCGGAGCAGCCCCTGTTTCCGATAGCTGGTTGGGCTTCCGTGGGACCGGCGACGGAGTTGCCACCGCTCAACACCTGCCATTGACGTGGACCGAAAATGAGAACGTGCTCTGGAAGATCGATCTTCCCGGTTATGGTCAATCCGCGCCCGTCGTCTGGAAAAATCAGATCTTCGTGACAGCGGTCGACGGCGAACAGCGCGATCGCGGCATGATCCTGGCCTATGACCGCGCGAAGGGCGTCGCCGCCTGGAAGCATACGTTCGAACCGACGCAAAAAGCCAAGTGGTCGTTCAGCATCAGCCGGGCGGCGCCCACTCCCTGTGTCGACGCCACGGCCCTGTTCGCTTTTTTTGAAGGCGGCGACGTCATTGCCCTGACTCACGAGGGGAAGCCGCTCTGGTCGCGGTCGCTGGTTAAGGATTACGGCGAGTTCCAGAACGGCCATGGCCTGAGCAGTTCGCTGGCTCAAACCGAATCGTTGCTCTTTGTCTTGATCGATCATCGCGGCCCTTCGTATCTCGCCGCCCTCGACAAGAAATCGGGCATGACCATTTGGAAGACGGAGCGGAAATCCCGAGGTTCCTGGACGTCGCCGATCGTCTCGACTCGCGATGGACGCTCAAGCGTGATTGTCAGCAGCAACGGCAGCGTGGCCGGCTATGACGCGGAGAAGGGACATCTCCTGTGGGAACACGAAGGCCTGAACGGGAACACCATCCCGTCGGCGGCGCCGCTTGCCGACGGACGCTTCCTCATCGGCGCCGGCCTGGGCCGCATGGGCGGCGACGCCAAGGACGCGGCACGGTCCAACTGTTGCATCCAGCTTCAAGAAGTGAACGGCAAACTGGTGCCGAAAGTCGCGTGGTCGGCCAGCAAAGCCTTGGCCAATTACGCGACCCCGCTTGCCTATCGCGGCCATGCCTACTTCGTCAATTCCGTCGGCGTCGTCTATTGTCACGATCTCAAGACGGGCGAAGAGTGCTATGCCGAACGGATTGATGGCTCTTGCTGGGCATCGCCCATCGGCGCGGGCGACCATGTCTATTTCTTCGGAAAAGACGGAACCACGACCGTCCTCAAGGCGGGCAACCAGTTCGAGGTCGTCGCCCGCAATCGGCTCTGGAAAGCCGCGAAGAAAGAGACGCCCGCAAACGAGGAACCCAAGACTCAACCGGAACGAAAGGAAATCGCTCGTGAACCCAGCGCGGAGTATCTTGACCCGATTGTCTACGGCGTCGCGGCCGTCGACGGCGCGTTCTTGATTCGCACAGGCAAGGTGCTCTACTCGATCGGCACGAAGTAGGCGACGCGACCGAGATCTTGTTCAACCATTGACGGGATGGCAAGCGCGCAGGTCGGCCGTCTGCGCGTTGTTCCACGCTTCGACGGTGCCGATCGGCAGCCAGTAAGTCGCTTCCACCACGTGAAAAGAGCCGGTCTTCGCCAGGGCGCTGACGGCATCCGTGATCTCGTACTCCCCGCGCGGCGACAGCGGCAGATCAATTTCGAACACCGATTTCGGAAACAGATACGCCCCGATGTTCGCCCGTTGCCGGCCGTCCATGTCGGGTTTCTCGATCAACTTTTCGAGCGTTCCATCCGGCCGTGCGAACACGATTCCGAACTTCCGCGGTTCGTCGACGGGATGCGCGAGCAGCCCCATCGGCTTGCTCGCCAGTGACGCGAGGTCGGCGGCGCCGTACAGATCGTCGCCATTCAACACCAGTAACTTGTCGCCCGTGATGTGCGATCGGCACACACGCAGCGCATCACCCGTGCCGCGCGGCACGTCCTGCCGCACCGTGGTCCAATTCTTCACGTGCGTCTGTTGAGCGAGATACGCTTCGATTTGCTCGGCCAGGTAGTTGACCACGACGACGAGCCGATCGACCGGCGGCAGGGCGCCGATGATCCAGTCGAGAATCGGCCGGCCCTGGACCGGAAGCAGCGGCTTCGGGGTGGATAATGTGTGCGGCCGCAAGCGGGTTCCGAACCCGGCGGCAAGTATGACGGCATCCATGTCGTTGTTATATTCCGCTCGTCTCAACGGGGTGGAACATTCTGGACCGGCGGCGGCGGCGCGGGCGGCGGCGCGTTGCTCGCTCGCCACCACATGAATAGGCCAATCGCGCCCGCCAGGAGCAAGAAGGCCGCGAATAGATCGGGCAACCAGTCTCGTCTCGGCGGCGGCGGCATGGGCGGGGCCGGAAGCGGCGCACGAATCTCGATTCGCCCCGCGGGCGCGGGCTCGTCCAGCGGCTTCTTCAGGTTCTCGATCGTCTCCAGAATGCGTTTCGACGCGGGATAGTCGATCGCCTCCGGCAACTTCAGCGGGCGCGGCTTGGAAGGCGCGAGCGGGTCGAGCCATTCCGTCAACCGGCGTTCGACATCGGCGGCGGAGGTCGGGCGATCGACCGGCATCTTGGCCAACAAGCGAGACAGCAGGTCTTCGAGATCTTCCGGCAGGTCCGGGTTGATGTCGCGCGCGGGAGCGGGATGATCGAACACGGCCGCGCGGAGGAGTGCGGCCGAGCTTTCACCTTCGAAAGGCGGTTCGCCGGTCGTCATTTGGTAAAGGAGACAGCCGAGGCTAAAGAGATCGGCGGCAGGCGTGATGGTCTCGCCGGACGCTTGTTCCGGGGCCAGGTAGCCCGGCGTACCGGGGCCGTCCAACCGGCTGAGCAGTGAACCAGAATCGTCGGCCGCAACATTCGCGAGGCCGAGCAGGCGCGCGCGTCCCGAAGGTTCGATCCAGACGTTCTTCGGCGCCAGATCGCGATGCAGGATCCCTTCCGCGTGCAAGCAGCCAAGCCCCTCGGCAATCTCACGAGCTATCCGCAGTGATTCCTTCAGACTGAGACGATGTTCCCGTTTGAGCCGAGTCTGGAGCGTCTCGCCCCGGAGTTGGTCCATCACGAGAAAAGCGTTGCCGTCCCGTTCGCCGGCATCCAGAATCGGGACGAGATGATCGTGCTCCAGCTTCGTCAGGCGTTTCGCTTCCGTCAGGAACGTTTCACGCAGCCCGGCATCCAACGGCCAAGACTTGACGATGACTTGCCGATGCGTGTCCTGATCCTCGGCCAACAGGACCGATGCGGACGAGCGATCGGTCCATTCACGCAGAACCTGGAAACGACCGAACGCGAGGGACGGCGAGAGTGTTTGCGACATGGGAATTCCGAACTCGTCCGTGATCTGCTGCCTGCGAAGGGCCTCCCTCCGGCTAGCGGCGGTGGCACTATACTCCGAAAGTAGGGATCGCATCAAGCGAGACAGTCGTAACGATTCCGTAGAAGGTGGGGAATCCAGGCGACCTTGCTGATTTTGGCGGGGTAGGGGCGCCACATGGACTACATATGAAGGCGGAAAGCAGTGAAGATGACGAACTTCCCGTTCCGATAAGAGGTTTGCTTAATCACGAGAATGCCGGGCGGACCGGTTGGACCATCCGCCCTGACCTCGATTTGTGAAGGGAAGGAATCCCCATGCGTCGTTCCATGATGCTGATGCTGTTGGTTGTTTTGGCGGCCGCGGGCTGCCGTCACGTTGGCGGCAAGTGCGATTGCGGCCCGGTCCCGGGCGAGGCGACCATGTATGCCCCATATGGCAGCTCATCGACCCCGATGATGTCGTCGACTCCGTCGATCAAGGCGGAATCGATTGGCGCTCCGAAGCAACTGCCGAAGAGCTAAATTCGCCATCGCGAATTGCACGGGAGCGTCGAGTTGTGAATCTGTAGTGATGAAGCTTGCTTCAGTCACGATGGATTGACGGCTCGACGCTCTCCGTCATTTCACATCCGCAATCGCGCCGTTGTTGTTTGGTCGCCCCGGCTCGGCATCGAAGAAGAGATTCGCGTCATCCAATCGCCGGGCGCGGAAGGCCAATAGAAGCAACTTGCTATTCTCTTCCACTTCATCGGGCGACAAGTGATCACCCAGGTATCGTTGCATCCACAAATCCAAAGTGGCTCGTGATAGGCGTTCGGCCAACTCCGGCGCGATCAGGAGGTAAGTAACTTCAACCGCCAATCGAGCTTTGTCGCGCCGGCGACGGTCTTCGCCTTCCACGGGCAACGCGATCGCCTCGAGGACAGCCGGGCTCTGACGCGCGGCCTCCAGGTCGCCCCAGGTTGGAAGGCCGGGCTTCGGTCTTGCCTCAATGGGTGGGGAATCTTTGACTTTGCGGGTGGGCAACAGGCTGATCGCCACTTCCCAGACCGGCTTGAAGATCCAGGCGAAGACCATGGCAAGTCCCGCGACGGCCACGGCACGAATCCCGATGCCGAGCATCGCCTCTTCATCGGCAACGTCGGCCGTGGCCAAGGCGTAGGCGCCATAGGCGAGCAAGCCGGCCAGACCGAACCGGAAGTAGGTGTAAACGAACGTAACGAAGGGAAGGAAGATCCAGCAGACGGCCAGCACGGCGCCGCCCAAAATGGCGGCCCGAGCGACTTGAGCGGAGTTGAGTTGAGAGATCCCGCCCGAATGAACGGCCGACCAACCGCCGAAGACGAGGAACGCCAACGCGCCGAGCCGCAAGCCCCAACCATAAACCGCCCGATGCATGATCGCCAGTTTGTGACCCAGGCAGACGAGGGCCAAGACGCTGGCGCCAAGCACATACAAGTTGGCATGGTTGAACCAGGCCAGCCAGTCTGTTTCCTGAAATTGAGTCAACACTTGACGCATCTGTAAGGGTCCGACGTTCCTGGACGACCACGGTGAGAGCATGATAACTGAAGGCGATGACCTTCGACAATCACGACTTGGGGAGATGATCAGTCTATGAAAATAGCGGTGGTTCTAGTGAGATCTGACGTAGAGGGCTATTTCTTCCGCTTGAAGATGAGCAGGCAACTGCCGTTGGCGGTGCGTAACTCGGTCGGCCGTTTCTGGGTCGCTAATCGACACGCCCTTCAGGCGTGTCGCCACTTATTTCATTTCCGGCAGTGGTCCCCACCGGCGCAAGCCATCGGCCCTTTTTCATCACCTTCACCGTCGGCCGCACCGCCCCGATAGATCCGCGTGATCCGCTCTCGCGTCAGGCCGAGAATCTTGTCGAAACGACTCAGTTTCATTCCATCGATTTTCGTACTCTGGTCGGCCAGATTTGACAGCAAGGCCACGTCTCGACTGACCTCGCGGTTCGTCTCTCTCAGAAAGATCGGCGCGACCAGCTTCCAGCCGAGCCAGTTAGCCGGCCAGCGGGATTTCGCGAACATGAACGATACAAGGGATGTCGTGTGGTCGTCTTCGGGAACAAAGAAAAGGTAGAGCCGCCAACGCACCATCCCCTGGCGACGATCGTCCGGCGATGCCCACCAGTGATCGTAGCGCCCGTACATTGGCGAGAAGTAAACGGTGTCATCCGCGATGAAATGAAAATTAGACCATGCCCCCAGGAAGAAGCGCTTCCACCAGGGGACTCGCTTCGTGGGGCCGCGAGAATAAACGTGGGTCGTGGTTTCGGTGGTATCGCATTTTACTTGCACCTGTTCAATGCCATCGAGATCATGCCCAAACGTCTCGTGATTGATCGTGGTATGCTCGACTTCCAGGAAGTTATCGACCACCAATTCGAACGGAGCCGGCATGCTATGGCGAAGCGTGCCGATGTTGGTGTAACCTTCGGTGTCGAACTTTGGGAAGTGCGCTTCAGCATCGCGAGGCTTCATCCACACATAACCAAGCTCTTCGCGGGTATCGTAGCTAACTGCCTCGGCCGTTAATTTGGGGGTTCCCGGGCTCTCGGCGTTGCCACAGGTCGTGAAGGTCCAACCATGGTAAGGGCATCGAAGTCGATCGCCGACGACGACGCCCGTGCTCAATTTGCTGCGGCGATGGACGCAAATGTCGTCCAGGGCCCCCACCGTCCCGCTCTCGGTCCGGAAGAGAACGAACTGCCGCCCGCACAAACGGACGGGAACCGGCTTTCGACGCAACTCGCGGGAAGCCAGTACCGGGTGCCAGTGATTGAGAGTGCTTCCTGTCATGGGACCTCATCGGTTACGAATCGCGCCAAATTCAGTGTCGCCTTTTGCTCCGCGAACGGCCAGTCTTTCGCGGAGCGAAAGACGAGAATTTCGACAAGCTATTTTGGGGTGGATACTCTGGCGACACCCGCGGTAATTGAAGACACCCGCCCTCAAATACAGCACTTTCCGCGCCGTTATGACGCATCCTGGAAATGTCTGATGCGAGATTGTACACTCTTGATTCGAACGGCGTTGTTGTTGAGGATATGAATGTCAAAAATTCAGGGAAATAAATTGGTGTGAGCGCATCACAGCTAGTCGGCGCCCGTCGACTCGCGGCAACCGAAGATCTGCATTCCTACTTGTTCGAGATCGCAAACGTGAACGGCTTCGCGAATTCGTACGGCACGGCTTTGCCGCCGCGGCGGGCGGGGATAAAGACCCAGTCACGCACGGTCTTCAAGGCTGATTCGTCGAAGGCCGCAATGCCACTTGATTGATGAACGCTTGCTTTCTCCACCTTGCCCTCGGCATCGATTTTCACGCGCAAGACGACCTTGCCTTCAATCCCATTTTGAAGCTCCTGGTCCGGATACTTCGGTGAGGGATTGGTTGTAATCGCGATCGGCAACTCGTCGACGGTCGCTCCTTGTTGGGCGGTCGAGTTGGGCGCCGCCTGGGTGGCGATGACTGTATTCTTCACGGGAGGAGGCGGCGGAATCGGCTCAGCGGCCGGCAGCATCTCGATGAGCTTGAGCTGGGCAATGTCCTGTTGTCTAAGAATCGGCGCGCGATCGGGGGAAGTGTCCAGCCGCGAAATAATCTCTTCCGCCTTCTTGGGCGTGATCGTTTCCAACTCGACGAGTTCGACCGGTTCGACAGGCTTGGCGTCTGTTCGTTCGATGATGTCGGGCGCATCAAGCGGCGACGGGTCGGCTTGCTGGGCAATGGCCGCCCTGGACGACACCATGTTCACGCCCATCTGAACGATACGCCGGGGCGGAGTCGTTTCTTCCGAATGCGCGTAGTACCACCAGCCCAGCCCGCCGTGAAGCAGGACGCTGACGAGGAGCACGGTGCGAAAAGAGAAGAGCCAAGTCATGGTGATGATTCGTCGAGCAAGAAACCTCTCGTAATATTTAATGGAAAAGTGTGTGAAGGTGAAGATCGGCTCTTAGTCCGATCTTGGAAAGCCTATGCACGGCCGTCCTTGGTCTTTCGAAATTCTAATACGTGATGCTGAAGAACACCCGTGCCTGAATCGGATCGGTCGGGCGGATGACGCGGCCGAAGAATTCCGGTCCGCCCGCTGCCAGGGTGAAGGGGTAAGCGTAGCTGACGTCCGGCGCCTGGGCGTTGAGGATGTTGATGCCCTCAATGCCGACGGTCCAGCGATTGCGTTGATAGCCCAGGATCGCATTAAACAGGATCGTCTGCTCGGACCGGAAGTTGTTGTCGCTCGTCAGCGGGCCGGCGAAGAACGACCGGCAGCGGAGCGAGCCGAACCAACCGCTGGGCGCCTTGAACTGGGTGCCGCCGCTGACCGTGAAGGGAAGCGTGTTGGGAACGAAGCGACCACCGGTGTCGGGGTCGGGCTGGTCGAAGCGGACCGAGGTGCCGGTGAAGGAGACGTCGCAACTCCACCAGTCGGTGATGTTATAAAAGTTGACGAGTTCAACGCCGACGCGGCGGGTTTTGCCGTTCGGTTCCGTGGTGCCGGCATCGCCGGAGAAGATCAATTCCTGATCGAGATCGAGATAGAAGACGGCTGCCGTGGAGACCAACCCGGGAATGATGCCGGAGGTGCGGACGCCTGCTTCCGCGCCGCGGCCTCGAACCAACGGGGGCGTCGCCTGCGTGATCCGTTCGCCGGTCGACGGATCGACCACTTGGATGACACCCCGCGCGTCGTTGCTGTGGAAGCCGAACCCACCGTTGAGGAAGAGTTCCATCTTCTCTGTCGCCCGGTAGATCAGGTTAGCCTTGGGGCTCCAGATGTCGTCATACTGGTTGCCAGTGTTCGCCGGCGTCAGTCGCGAATTGACATCAAACCAGTAATGATCCCAGCGAATGCCGCTTTCCGCTCGCAGGCGATCGGTCAGTTGAAAACTTTCGATGTTGAAGAAACTCAAGTTTGTTTCACGCACCGCGTCGCTTGTGATATCTTCGGTGACGACGCGGGCGGCGGAGTTGGCCAGGCGAATATTGGGGATGCTGTCGTCCCGAAAGTTCAAGCCAAAGGTATGTATTTGCTTGCGGCAGAACCAGTCGGTCGTGATTTGATGCGAGGCGTTGGACCCATAGTAAAATCGGCGTTCAAATTGCTGAATCTGCGAGTCGGGGCCATCGAGCGACGAATAGAGATCGAGGTTGTACCAGATGCCGTAGACCTGGGCGCGGGTGATCGAGTTGTCGGTAAGCTTGGCCCAGAATTCGCTGTTGGCGCTGTGGCGATAGGTGTTGCCGCCCGTCGTCGGGTCGAGATAACCGAAGCGATCAATTAGGCCCGAGGTGATCGCCAGTTCGGGCACCTGATCCGTGGAGGTCCACTGCGAGTAGTAGCTCATGCCCGAGACCGAGAACCCCGCATCCTCGTTGCCCATCGTGTACTTCAAGATGCCGCTGAAACGCTGAAGTTTCTCGTGCGCCTCCCAAGCCGTATCGGCGTATCGAGCTTCGACGCCATAGAGCAAGTCGCCCTGACCGACTTTCAGCGACTTACCCGTGACAAAGCGGTTGTAGGCGTAACTGCCCGTTTCGATCTTGGCAAAGCCGTCCGTCAGTTTGCTGGCCATGCGCATCGCGGAGGTGCCGACGGCCGAGAAGTCGCCGACGTCGGCATAATACGGCCCCTTGCGATACTCGATGCCTTCGATCAGTTCGGGGATGATCCAGTTGATATCGAGATAACCCTGGCCGTGAGCGTGCGTGCGCAAGTTGACCGGCATGCCGTCGACGAAGAGCGAGAAGTCAGTGCCGTGATCCATGTAGGCGCCGCGGAGAGCCCACTGGCTCGCCTTGCCGCCGCCCGAGTGCGGCGTGACGATTAACCCGGGCACCACTTCCATGATCTCGCCGGTGCGGCTGAAGCGCCGGTACTGGAGATCACTTTGGCTGATGCGCCCCGCGGAGGCGGAACTGGTTTGCCCGAGGAGATTGCTGCCGAGCCCCAGTGTTCCAGCGGGAGAATTGCCGAAGGGGACCGGCGTCGCCAACGAGGTATTCGCGGGAAAGGCAAGCGGTGTGGATTGTTGTTGTGGCGAGGCGGATTGTGGTTGCGGCCGAGCTCCTTCGATGCGCGTCTCCGGCAGCGTGGGCAGTTCCGCCGGCGCGCCTTGCTTCGCATCTTGAACGGGCAGAATGTCGCGATCATAAGGGGGTTTGACATCAGCCGGAAGCTGGATATCGCGGGCGGGTTCAGGCCGCGCCAACTCGGCCGCACGATCCTGGGCCAAGAGAGTTCCCCCTGACCAGAACGACGAAAGCGTCAATGCGCTCGACCAGATGAGCATTGTTGGCGAAGTTATCCACCACTGAGGCATGAGCAGTCTCCGAATCCGATTGGAGAGCCTGTAGGATCTTTCCCGCCCTTATCAGATCGAAAGATTGTTCCGTATTACGCAACACAAATTCGTAATCATAGTATGTCGGAGACGGGTCTAGGCAGAATATCCGGCACCCCAGGCAGACAACGGATTATTGCCGCGCGTGGTTCGAAATTGCCCAGTCTTCCCAAGATAAAGGACGGAAGAGGTGACGAGCCGATGATGTGGGGCAACAATTTGATTGATCTGTTCAAGAAGGGCGGCTTCGCCATATGGCCGCTGCTCTTCTTGTCGGTGGTGGGCGTGGCCGTCATTCTGGAACGATCGATCGTCTTCTGGTGGCTGCGATCGAACTTTCAAAAGTTCATCGGCTGGCTCGAACCGATCGTTCGCGGCGGGAAAGCGACGACGTTGCCGCCACTGTTGAAGAGTACACGTTCACCTCTCGCCAGGGTAACCCAGGCTTATCTCGATCAGCGCGACAGCAGCGGCGCCCACCGAGCCGACGTCGTCGGCCGTGAAAGTTCCATGCAACTCGCCCGCTTCGAGACGCGGCAGAATGTCCTGAGCATCATCGCGCAGTTGGCGCCGATGCTCGGGCTGCTGGGCACCGTGACGGGGCTCGTCAGCGCGTTTCGCCAGATCGAAGTGGCCGGCGGCGCGGTGTCGGCGTCCGATCTGGCCAGCGGTATCTGGGAAGCGTTGATCACCACCGTGGCCGGCCTGGTGGTCGCCCTGCCCTGCGCGGGGGGATACCAACTCATGGCCGGGCGCATTGATCGGCTTGCCCTCGAAATGGAATGGCTGACCGCCTACCTCGACGAGTGGCTCGGCCTCACGACCGATCAACAGGTCACGAAGTGAGCCCCATCCATGAAAATCCCGCGCCGGCGAAGGCGGCCGATCGTCCTCGACATGACACCGATGATCGACTGCGTCTTCCAGTTGCTTATCTTCTTCATGCTCAGTTCGTCGCTGATCAGCCCGCAGATCAAATTGACGCTCCCCGCCGCGGAGACGCGTGACGAAACCTCGGCCCCCGAGACTGTCATCACCGTCGACCAGCAGGGGAACTTCTACGTGAATAATGAGGCCTGCAAGGAAAATGAGTTGACTGTGCGACTCCGCCCCCTGGTGGACCGATCGAAGAGCAAGATCGTCACCTTCCGGGGCGACGAGAAAGTCGACTACCGGTTGTTCATCAAAGCACTCGACGCCTCACGGCAGGCCGGGGCGTCAAACATGAATGTCGCGCATCAGATGCCGAAGTGAAGGGATCGACGGGAACGTTTTAGGAATAAGAAGGACGCGGCTCGTTGGTGAGAATGGTCGAACTTGACTGTATTGCAATTTGCAATACACTAGAGCGATTGGAGTTGTTCCTATGTCCAAGACACGATCTACTAGCCCCTTGATGGTCCGTTTGGATGCTTCCAGCAAGGACGTACTGGCACGCGCGGCCGAACTACGTCGCATTAGCGTGAGTGATTACGTCCGCCAGGTGATTGTTTCGCAGGCCCGCAAGGAAGTCGATGCCGCCGCCACGCGGACAATCACGATGACGCCCGACGAACAACTCGCGTTCTGGACCGCCCTCAACAGACCGATCAAGTTGACCCCCGCGCAGAAGAAGCTTGGCAAGATCATGCGGGGCGAATCGTGAGCGTGGTCCGCTTCCCGCCCGGATTCCACCTTGAAAGGCTGGCCAAATCCCACCCGCGCAAGGCATTCACCAGTGGGCAGGCCCAGGTGGATGACTGGCTGAGGACCAAGGCGCTCCAGAATCAGGACAGGCATTTGTCGGCAACGAAGGTGCTGCTGGACGAAGCCGGCGCCATCGCGGGTTACTACACGCTGGCAACTGGACAAGTCGACTTTGGCCACCTACCAGCGGAAGAAGCGAAGAAACTCCCCAGACGTATGATCCCAGTCGCCGTCCTCGCCTGGTTGGGTGTCACCGCCGACCGCCACGGCCAGGGGTTGGGCCGATTGCTCTTGGCGCAAGCGTTAGGCGGCTGCCACGAGGCCGGTCAGACGTTCGCATTCATCGCGGTGATTCTCGACTGCATTGACGAGGGCTCCAAAGCGTTCTACCAGCACTTCGACTTCGCCGAACTTCCCGGCTACCCCTATCGCCTGTACCTGTCCGCCACTCAACTCGAAACGATGATGACGGGGTAATCGTGCGACCTACGGCAGAGCCTGTCGTAAATTTGACGAACTGACAAACGCCATTTCTTCTGGTTTTTTATGTTTCTTCTGAGCGCCCTGAGACAGTCCGCACCACGGGAAGGATGCCGCCCCTCAATTGCCGAAACGACCCATCACTTGGGCTGATTCTTGTACAAATTCAGCGAAAGATGCACCTGGCCCTGGTGATGAGCCTCGTGCCAGGCCCAGATGCGGAACCATTCTTCGAGCGGAAACGGAGAAGTCTCGTACGGCTTCTTGGTCAGCTCGTCGTCCGTGGCTTTATCCAGCATCGCGAGCATGGCGGTGCGATGCTCGGCCAGGTAGCGTTTGATCTCGTCGATGGTGGGGATCTCATCGTCAGGGGTGCTGCCGCCCGCGTAACGGCGTTCGTACTCCAGTTCCTTGGCCTTGCCGCCGCCGATGCGGACATTCAAATGCCGATCGTCGGTTGCCGCAATGTGCATGAGTTGCCAGCCAATGTGAGCCCGCCCCGGCCCCGGGCGAAAACCAAGAACAGCCGCCGGGTCCGGCATCTTGGCGATCGCTTCGACCGTATCAAGCGTCTTCTTGCGGACGAATTCCAGTTGCTTGCGCATCTCGACCTTGCTCATGGCGCTCTCCTGTTGTGAAATAAATCGATGGCCCGGGTGGGACTCGAACCCACACGCCTTTCGGCACAGGCTCCTAAGACCTGCGTGGCTGCCAATTACACCACCGGGCCAAACGCTATAAAACATCGCATTTTCGATCATCGACTTTTCTTCGGTAAAATCTAATCACAACCGATCTCACAACCTTGTTCTTGTCGATGAGGGAATATCGTGGCTCACAACCTAAAAGCAAAACCGAAGAAACCGTACGCCGACTTCCCCCTTACCTGGCATCCGTCTGGCACGTGGTGCAAGAAGATTCGTGGGAAGCTGCATTACTTTGGGGCCGACGCCAACGATGCCCTTGTTAAGTATCAGGAGCAACGGGACGATCTTCAAGCCGGAAGGACACCCCGAACGAAAACAAGTTCGCCGACCCTCCGCAGCATAGTCAACGCCTTCCTGACTGCCAAGCGGGCTCTGGTCGATTCGAATGAACTGACCGCTTATACGTTCGCCGACTGCTACCGGATCTGCGAGTGCATTTTGTCGTTCTTCGGGAAGGATTCTCAAGTGTCCGACTTGCGGCCCGAAGACTTTGGACGGTTCCGTATCGAACTTGCCAAAACGAAGAAGAGTTTGGTAACGCTCGGCAACGCGATCATTCGAACTCGCTCGTTCTTCAACTGGGCGCTGACGAACAGGCACATCCTGGCGCCGGTCGACTTCGGAACCAGCTTCGAGATCCCGGGACGCAAAGCGAAACGGAAGGCGAAGAATCAAGCCAAGCAGCGCGGACAAGGGCGCACGTTCACGGCCGACGAATGCCGTCAGATGATCGAAGCGGCCCGGCAGCCCGTGAAGACCATGATTCTTCTCGGGCTCAATTGCGGCTTCGGGCAAACTGACGTGGCCAATCTTCCCCTGAACGCCGTCGACCTCAACAAAGGTTGGATCGACTTCCCGCGGGTGAAAACGGAAACGGATCGGCGATGCCCGTTGTGGCCTGAAACGATCGAGTCCCTACGCGAAGCGATCTGCTTGCGAACCGAACCGCAGTTGCAAGAGGACGCTCATCTCGTGTTCCTGACCACGAAGGGGAATCGGTGGATTCAAAAGGGTCAATTCAAGCCCGAGACGGATAAAACCGGCGAGATGTTCTTTTTCAACGACAACGTAGCCAAGGAATTCGCCAAGCTACTCGTCAAACTAAAGCTGAAGCGGCGCGGATCGTTCTACAACCTTCGCCATTGCTTCCGAACCGAGGCCGCGAACGCACAGGACCGGGAAGCAATCGACGTCATCATGGGGCACGTCGACGCCAGCATGGGTGGGAACTACGTGGATCATGTCGAAGACAAGCGGCTGACCGCCGTGGCAGACGTAGTGTACAAATGGCTTTTTCCGGTGCCGGAGGGGGCATCGACTGTCCTTTCGAATCATCTGGGATAGGTCAAATTGATCCGTGAACTTACCCGTCGTGCCGCAGTGACGGTCCTTTGCGGTCGACGTTCGATGCGGAACATCGACGTTAACGACAAAAGTCGGCAATGAGAATCATTGTGTTCTCGGCGCTTGGATGCCATAAGCGCGT
>Ga0105046_10000560_pt1 | contig 52584 bp, 54 predicted proteins | sample MAT03_FD_78385 | JGI IMG/M metagenome (GOLD analysis project Ga0105046, IMG submission 78385) | Freshwater microbial communities from Lake Fryxell liftoff mats and glacier meltwater in Antarctica - MAT-03 (megahit assembly) | ecosystem: Environmental > Aquatic > Freshwater > Ice > Liftoff... | reverse complement strand
CCGGTCTTGCCACCCAGCGCACGCGTCACTTCGCGCGGGCGGGCGAGCGGGTCGTCGGCGTTCATGATGCGGTCCACCGCCGTCGACATGCGCGTGATCCATTCCTGGTCGAACATACCGCGCAGGCAGATCACGCCGTCCTCCTCGAACTGGCGTACATCGGCGTCCGTGATGGGGTTCAGGGGTCTGCGGTTCATGGGGTCTCCTTTTCGGGTTGCGTTGTGGTCTCTGGGCTGTTGCGTTGAACGTCAGACCCGCGCGGATGGCGACTGGGTGGTGCTGTTTTGGGGATCCCGGTGATGGTCACAACTTCACTGATCAGCCGTACCAAGGCACCGGTCGTTTGGGCGGTTCCGAATACATAGCGGTCTGGCCGCAACACCACCACCGTGGCTGCCAGTGTCGCCAGCCACTTTTCCAGGGCGGGATCCTCCAGCCACTGCGCGTTCAGGGCCTCCAGCGGCGCACGTTGGGCGGCGGAAAGCGGCGCAGTGACGGCGTCATTCGCCGACAAGACCGCGAAGCCGTGCTCCAGCGCTTCGTCGAGCATGCGCCCATCGGACAGGCGAGGCTGTCCCGGGATCGTGCCTGCCCATGCAGCGCCCGTACGGCAACCGGGCCCGAGCCGCGGCGCGAGGTTGACGATCTCCTGCGTGCCGCCCTGCGCAAACTGCCGGTCCCGCTGCTCAGCCACCTCGGGGTCGGTGGTCTGGATGATGTTGCCAAGGCGGACCGCCGTCTCGATGTACTCCCGTACATGGGGTCCGCGTTCGCTTTGGTAGGTGTCGAGCAGGCGCGCGTCGCTGCCGCGCAAAACGAGGTCCAGTTTCCAGGCCAGATTGGATGCATCACGGATGCCGGCGCACATGCCCTGTCCCAGGAACGGTGGCGTCTGGTGCGCACTGTCGCCTGCGATCAACAGGCGGCGGTCGCGCCAGCGCTCCGCCATCAGTGCGTGGAAGGTGTATGCCGCATGGCGCACCAGCGTGGCGTCGCCTGGGCGGATCCAGCGCGAGAGCAAGCGCCACAATGCGTCGGGTTGCGTCATGGCCTGCGGGTCGTCGCCCGGCATCAGCATGATTTCCCAACGGCGGCGGCGCCCTGTGATGTTGACGAACGTCATGGGGCGCGCCGGGTCACAGAACTGCACCGTGGCCACGGGCAGATCGACATCGCGCTCGAGCACCACGTCCACCACCAGCCAGGACTGGTGCAGGCCCAGATCTTCCTGCGCGCAACCCAGGGTGTCGCGCACCAGGGAACGGGCGCCGTCGCAGCCCACCACCCACTGCGCGTGCAGGTGACGCCATGCGCCACTGGCGAGATCACGCGCCCGAAGTGTGGCACGGGCATCGTCCTGTGAAACCGATTCAACTTCGTGGCGCAGCCATTGCCCCACGCCCGGGTAACGCGCCACGCCGCGCCGCAGTGCCTGCTCCAGGTCCGGCTGATGGAACAGGTAGTTGTTGGCCCAGCCATGCACGCCGTTCCCGGAGGCAGGCTTGCGCTCCAGCATCAGTTGCCCGGCCAGGTTGACGTATTGCATGCCCAGGGAAGGGCGGATGTGTGGCAGCAGATCAGCCGCGATGCCCGCTGCCTGGAAGATGCGCATCACCTCGCCGTCGAAATGCACCGCGCGCGGCAGGTTCAGCAATCCCGGTTCGCGGTCCAGCAAGGCAACGCGCCATCCGCGCGCACCGAGCAGGTTGGCCAGCACGGCACCGGTGGGGCCATAGCCGACGATGGCGACATCGACATCGACAACGTCGCCGGCAGGAGCTTGCACGGCGCAGTCGATCATGATGCCACCTTGGTACCGCGGAGGTTCGCGTTGGCACTGGGCGGTCTGAATCCCGTGGCCGGCGCGCCCGTTGGCGCTGGCGGCGCCGTCACCTGCATCGCCGGCAGTTCGCGCACACGGGGATGGCCTATCAGCTCGATGTCCGCGCTGATGCGTTGCCCGGCCGAGGTGATCAGCTCGATCAGCCGGTTCAGATCGGTGATGCCCAGGCGCTGCCGCGACAGCGCAGCAATCACGCTGCCCATGATCTCGCCCTCGGCGTTGAACACAGGCGCGGCGATACCCACGAAGCCGGTGTCCAGCTCGCCGTCGGTGCGGGCATACCCCGCGCGCCGAATGGCCGCCATGGTGGTTTTGAAACTCTCCCAGTCGGCGCCGAGTCCCGCTGCACCGGCATCCAAAGCATGCGCGTCGTAAAGTTTCCTGAGCTTGGCGCGCGCGAAGTTCGCCACGATGATCTTGGAGCCTGCGCCACGAAACAGCGGCATGGGTCGTCCGCGTCCGAAGGAGAGTGGTAAATGCTCCACGCCATGTTGTTGGTGCGTGGTGACGATCTGCTCGCCGTACAGGCCGATCAGGTTGATCTCGCAGCCGCAGGCAGCCACCAGGCCGTGGATGACGGGCAGCCCGGCCTTGAGCAACGGGTCGCTCTGGCGGATCTGGTAGTCGAGCGCGATAATGCGGGGCCCCAGCGCATAGGACCCCGAGGCCACGCGCACCAGAAAGCCCGCGCTCAACAGCTCGCGCACATAGCGGTAGCCGGTGGGACGCGTGAAGCCCAGCCGCTCGATGATGCGTTCGGCTGTCCAGACCGGCTCTTCGGCCGAGAACAGCGTCAGCACGGACAGCGTGGAGGTCAGGCTGCTCACGAAAACCCCATCCTTACCGACATTTCCTGCTCCCATTGCGCACGTGGTTTGAAGCCGGGCAATGAGCGAGCGTGGGCCTCGCTCCAGGCCCACAGCGTCTCGTCGTCCAGCGCGAAGTCGAAAGGCACGCGCAGCGGCTGGTTCACGTACCAGGGCGTGTCGATGAAAAGTTCGAGCCGATTGCCCTCTGGATCCTTCACGTAAATGGACAAGGCGTTGCCATGACAGGCCGGCGACACCTCACTCATCTCATGGCACATTTCCCCCTCGAGCATGCCGTTGTAGAGCGTGCGCAACGTGGTCAGGGTGTCCACGCGAAAAGACAGTTGGTTGATCGTGTTGAAGCTGATGCCCTCCGGCCGGCCCGTGGCCAGCACGATCTGGTGGTGCTCGGTGGGGTCGCGGCTCAGGAATACCAGCGCGATGGGCCCGCGCGGCGTATCCAGGTCACCCCGGTCGGTGACGGTGAAACCCAGGAAGCCCGTGTAGAAGGCCTCCATGCGCGCGATGTCCGTGACGTAGATGCCGATGTGGCTGAAGCGGATGGAAGGTGCTGGGGACATGCGGATTCCTCGGGATGGATGGGGCGCATCCTTGTGCGTCCAAATCTCACTGGGAGATACTTTTTACATCAAAATGGGTATCTTATCCACGCTGCACTGCACAAAATCTTAAATGTTGACATTTCACTGGCAACGTATAAAGTCCGCCGAACGCGCCCTGTGCGGATGCGCAGCGGGTGAAATCCCGTAGCACCCGATCCGTATCTGGCATGACAACGCAGGTTCCCGATTAACTCACCAGGAACAGCAGATGAAATTGGCAAGTTACGTCCACGACGGGAAGGCCAGCTATGGCGCAGTCACCGATCAAGGCGCCGTCGATCTGGGCCGGCGCCTGGGCAGCCAGTACTCCGACCTGCGCGCTCTGCTGGCAGGTGGGGGACAAGACGAGGCGCGCCGGGCCGTCGCCGGCGCGGCCCCGGACTTCCAGTGGGCCCAGCTCCATCCGCTCCCCGTCATCCCCAACCCGGCCAAGATCATCTGCTTGGGCCTCAACTACGAGGAGCACGTGGTCGAGACCGGCCGCGAGAAAACCGAGAACCCGGTCCTGTTCGCGCGTTTCAGCGACTCGCAGGTGGGCGCCGATCAGCCGATGCTGCGACCACGCGAAAGCACCCATTTCGACTACGAGGCCGAGATCGCCGTGATCATCGGCAAGGCCGGCCGGCGCATCACCGAGCAGGACAGCTGGAGCCACGTGGCGGGTTACAGCTGCTACAACGACGGATCGATCCGCGACTGGCAGCGCCATACCGTGCAATGGACGGCCGGCAAGAATTTCACGCGCACGGGTGCGTTCGGTCCCTGGATGGTGACGGTGGACGAGATTCCGCCTGGCACCGTGATGCCGCTGACCGGCCGCCTGAACGGTCGCGAGGTGCAGCGCGCCACCAACGAACAGATGATCTTCAAGATCCCGGCGCTGATCCGCTACATCTCCACCTTCACCACGGTGCTGCCTGGCAACGTGGTCGAGATCGAGATCGACAAGGTCGGCGTGCTGAGGAACACGATCGCCGACGACTGATGCACCTGGGGGTCAGCAACCCTGTGCCGATGCTTTTTGCTGGACGTTGACAACACACAAGGAGACAACATGCACCCCATCACCCGCAGGACGGCATTGCTGAGCGCTGCCGCGTTATCTGTGGCCGGCACAGCCCTCGCGCAGACGCCGCCCATCAAGCTGAAGTTCTCGATCTTCTCGCCCGACAAGGAGATCACCTACCAGACCGTATTCAAGCCTTTCGCCGACGCCGTCAACAAGGAAACCAACGGCGCGGTGGAGATCGAGCTGTTCCCCAATGGTGCCTTGGGTCGCAGCCCGCTGCAGCAGGCCCAGATGGTGCTGGACGGCGTGGCTGACATGGCGTGGATCATTGCTTCCTACACGCCGGGCCGCTTCCAGGACAACGAGGTGTTCGAGTTGCCCGGCATGTTCCGCGATCTGAAGGAAGCCACGCTGGTGTTCACGCGCCTCGTAGTCGGTGGCAAGATCAAGGGGTACGAGGAGTTCTTCCCGATCGCTTTGCTGGGTACGGCGCCCTACAGCCTGCACGCGCGCACGCCCATCAACAGCATCGCCGACATCAAGGGCAAGAAGATCCGCACCTCGGGCGCGCTGGAGGGCGAGACCATCAAGGCCCTGGGCGCCGTGCCCATCGGCATGCCCGTGACCGAGATAACGGAGGCCATCAGCCGCGGCACCATCGACGGCACCACCTCGCATCCCGCTCCGCTGGTGGACTTCGGTATCTCCAGGGTGACCAGTGCCCATTACTTCACGCGCCTCGGCGTGGTTCCGCTGACCGTGCTGATGAACCGCAAGAAGTTCGACAGTCTGCCCAAGTCCGCGCAGGACGCGATTCGCAAATACAGTGGCGAATGGACTGCGCTGCGTTTCAACGAGGGTGTGGGCGCCTACAACGACACGGTCATCAAGCAATTGCAAGCCGACCCGAAGCGCACGGTGGTGATGCCGACGCAGGCCGACCTGAACGCCATGCAGCCTGCCTTCAAGTCCGTGGTGGACTCCTGGCTGGCCAAGAGCCCGCGCAACAAGGAACTGTACGCGCTGGTCGAGGCAGAAATCGCCAATGTCCGCGCCGGGCGTTGAATACCGGCCTGTCTCTGCGCCACTGCAGCGACTGCAGCGGCTGGAGCGTGCAGGGCTGGTAGCCACGCGCGCGTTGTCGGTCGCCGGGCTCTTCGCGCTGATGGTGCTCGCCGTATTGACCCTCATGGACGGGGTGGCGCGCTGGCTCATGAACCAGCCCATCGAAGGCGTGCGCGATATCGGCGGATTGGCGATCGCCCTGGCCATCTCCTGCTGCATCCCGGTGGGCCTGATGGAGCGCAGCAACATCACGATCCGCTTCCTGGAGTCCTTCTTCGGCCCGGCCATGGTCAAGGCCTTCGATGCGCTGGCCGCCGTCGTGGTGGCTGTGGTGGTGGTCGCACTGGCCTGGCAGTTCACCGTGTTCGCGGGCAAGATCGCGCATGCCAACGAAACCACCTGGGTGCTCAAGATACCCACTGCGCCGTTCTGGTACGGCGTAGCGGCGTTGTTTTGGTGCGCAGTCGTAGTGCAATGCCTTGTGGTGGTGCTGGAGGCGGGGCGCTGCTTCGGCGATTTCGAACACGCCGAACGGACCTCGGCGTGACGGCGGCGCGCTCCATCGGCCGCCTGCCGATGGTGTTCTTTTTCGATATGGTCGTGGAGTCTGCATGGGACCGCTGACGATTGCCGGGCTGGGATTGGCCGCACTTTTCGGGCTGATGCTGCTGCAGGTCCCGATCGGATTCGCGATGATGATCGTGGGCGTGGTGGGGTACGCGCTGCAGACGGGGTGGGGGCCGGCTTTCACACTGCTCGCCAGTGAACCCTCCGGGTTGCTGTCCAGCGTGGACCTGGCAACCGTGCCGCTGTTTCTACTCATGGGCACCTTCGCCACAGCCGCGGGCTTTTCGACCGATATCTACAACGCGGCAGCAAGCTTCCTGGGCCATCGGCGCGGTGGCCTGGCCTACGCCACCATCGGCGGCTGTGCGGCCTTCGGCGCGGTCTGTGGGTCGTCCACCGCGACGGCGGCGACCTTCGCGAAGGCAGCGTTGCCCGAGATGCGCAAGCGCGGCTACTCGGACGCGTTCTCCACCGGCACCATTGCAGCGGGCGGCACGCTCAAGTCATTGATACCGCCGTCGATCGTGATGATCCTGTACTGCATCGTCTCCAAAACCTTCATATTCGACCTGTTCCTCGCCGCTGTGGTGCCAGCGCTGTTGGCCATCGCCCTCAATATTGCGGCCATCGCGGTGATCGTGCGACTGCAACCCGGTTGTGCGCCGCTGTCGGATCGGGTGCCGTGGCCTGAGCGCATGGTCGCGCTCAAGCGCGCCGCCCCGGTGCTTCTGTTGTTGGTGACGGTGTTTTCCGGGCTCTACAGCGGCATATTCACGGTCAACGAAGCGGCGTCGGTTGCGGCGGTGTTGTCGCTCGTTTTCGCGTTGGTGCGCGGGCGGCTGAACTGGTCGAGCGTGTGGATCGGCCTGCGTGAGTCGGCCAGCGCCACGGCCATGATCTACGTGATCATCATCGGCGCCACCGTGTTCACCTACTTCATCACGCTGGCGCGCGTCCCTGAAGCACTGATCGCGCTGATTGGTCACCTCGACATCCCCCCGATGGGCATCGTCTTCGCACTGCTGGTGGCCTACCTGATTCTGGGCGCCGTGTTCGACGAGATCGCCGCCATGTTGATCACGCTGCCCTTCGTGCTACCCGTCATCATCGAGCTCGGATTCGACCCGGTATGGTGGGGCATCATCAACGTGGTGGTGATCGAGCTGGGCATGATCATCCCGCCCATCGGCATCATCGTCTTCGTGCTTCACGGTATGGCACCGGATGTTCCCATCCGCACCATTTACCGCGGCGTGGCGCCGTTCATCGTGGCCGACTTGCTGTTACTCGCGCTGCTGGCCTGGTTTCCGGCCATCAGTTTGTGGTTGCCTGCGCTGTTGAAGGCCTGAATAATCCCGCGCGCTGCGAGCGCTCGCGCGTGGAGGTACAGGAACGGGTCGGCGGTTGGCAGACAGTTACTCCTCGGGCTGAATCGCCAACGCGACCAATATTCGGGCCACCATGTTGTACGCCGCGATCGCCGTGGTGAGTTCGACCATCTGGGTTTCGTCGAAATGCCTGCGCATGGCGGCAAACAGCGCGTCGCCTACTTTGACGTCCAGCGTCATCTGAGTGGCGTACTGGATCACCAGGCAGCCGACTTCGTTCAGCGCTGCGTCGGACGGCAGACCGTGATGTCCGGCCTTGACGAAGGCCTTGAGAGCGTCGAGTTGTGCCTGCGTGCCCCCCGCCGTCAGAAAATCAGGCGCATGGTGGTGGTATTCGTAATGCGCGCCCGTCAGCAACGCCACGGTGCAGATGGCCAGTTCGCGCAGCTTGCGGCTTGGCGACAGTTCCGTGCGGACACCTGCCATGAAAACGTTCCACCCGCGCGCCAGTGGCTCGCTCCACAGCAGGGCTTTGTCGAGGTTGAGCAACTTGCCGCCGCGCCGCGCCAGGATCGCATCGACCAACTCTGTGGGCTGAGGCTTGAGGGCAGGAGTCCAGTCAGGAATTCGCATGGATCGTTCTCGGTGAGTCGGAAAGGTGGGTGGAACGTGTCAGGGCTGGATCGGCAGGCCGACGAGCTTTTCAAGCTCGGCATGGGTCAGCCCGTCCACCGTGTCCACCAGGCGCAGGCCTTGCGGCGTGCAATCGAGCGTGGCCAGGTCCGAGTAGATGCGCCTGACGCAGCCGATGCCTGTCAGCGGGTAGGTGCAGCGCCCGACGACCTTGCTCTCGCCGTGCTTGGTCAGCAAGTCCATCATGACCCAGGTCTGGCGCGCACCGGTGGCCAGGTCCATCGCGCCGCCGACCGCCGGAATGGCCTCAGGCTCGCCGGTACTCCAGTTGGACAAGTCACCGGTGGCAGACACCTGAAACGCACCGAGCACGCAGATGTCGAGGTGGCCGCCGCGCATCATCGCGAAACTGTCGGCGTGATGAAAATAGGCGCCGCCCGGAAGCAGCGTCACCGGCTGCTTGCCGGCATTGATGAGGTCGTAGTCTTCCTCACCCGCCCGGGGCGAGGGGCCCATGCCCAGAATGCCGTTCTCGCTATGCAGCAGCACCTCGCGGCTGGACGGAATGTGGTTGGCCACCAGCGTCGGCATGCCGATGCCCAGGTTCACGGTCGCGCCATCGGGAATGTCCCGGGCCACGCGCGCGGCCAACTCGTCTTTGCTTCGTTTTCGATAGTTACTCATCGCCGGTCTCCGTCAATATGAGGGCGGGGCTGTCTCGTTAGAAAGAAAGATCAGGCGGCCGATTTGAAGCCGCCCGCCAAAGTTTCGACGCGGTCGATCTTCACGATCTTCTGCACGAAGATGCCCGGCGTCACCACCGCCTCGGGGTCGAGCGCGCCGAGCGTGACGATCTCGTGAACCGTGGCCACCGTGTGGCTGCAGGCGGTCGCCATCACCGGACCGAAATTGCGCGCGGCCTTGCGGTACGTGAGATTGCCCCAGCGGTCACCAAGTTCGGCCTTGATCAGCGCCAGGTCGCCATGGATGGCGTACTCGAGCACCTGCATCTTGCCGTCGAGCAGGCGGGTTTCCTTGCCTTTGGCGAGATCGGTGCCGTAGCCCGTGGGCGTGAAAAACGCGCCGATGCCGGCGCCGGCCGCGCGGATGCGCTCAGCCAGGTTGCCCTGCGGCACCAGTTCGAGCTCCAGCTTGCCACGGCGGTACAGGCCGTCGAACACCTGCGAGTCGGCCTGCCGCGGGAAGCTGCAGATGATCTTGCGGACGCGGCCCGCCTTGAGCAGCGCGGCCAGGCCGGCCTCGCCGTTGCCTGCGTTGTTGTTGACCACCGTGAGATCCCGGGCACCCTGCTCGATCAGGCCATCGATCAGCTGGTTGGGAATGCCTGCCGTGCCGAAGCCGCCAATCATGACGGTCGAGCCGTCTTTCACGCCGGCCAGGGCCTCAGCCACCGAGGTGGCAATCTTGTTGATCATAAAAACGTACCCGGTGCGCGAAACGGCCCTGATGCCCCATGGAACAGAAGCCGTGTTCATGTGGGATTGTGTACCGCGCTTGGTGACTGTGGCACAGATTTCAAGCGGCATGTTTCAGGCCCACTGGGACGGCTCAGCCCGTCGGCTACATTGCCAGGAATGACCGAAGACAACCGCAGTAACGCCGTAAAACTCTCTGGCCGGTGGCGCGCCGCTCACGGTGGCCAATGCGCGCTTTTTCGGCGCACCGGTTCCGGTTGTGATGCAGATCGTCTGCGGCCGGCAATTCGTTGCTGTGTCGTAGGGCACTCAAGCACACCGCAATCGACCCGGCAAGCTTCACGACCATCCGATAGGTCTCTGGCGCGCTCGTACTGTGGCTGATCGTTCGCAGCCGTGGTGCGGGGGCCCGACCAATGGGGCATCGGGCGTCGGCTGTGGCGCTGTCTGCCTATGCAGCCGGCTTTTCACATGCCTACGTCAGCCAGACCACTGCAACCGGAGCGCTGATTCCGTTTGGCGCGGTGCAGGCCACCATGATCTCGTGGGGAATGTGGCGTGGCGATCGGTTCGCAGCCAGGTAAATTGGCGGATGGCTTTTCGCTTTCGGTGGCCGGGGCGGCCTGCTGTTGCCAGGTCTCCGGGCGCCACCCATGCCTGGCGCCGCGCTGATGTACACCCTAGGTACGCCTCTCTGCGTGGCCTGTGCGCCACCACGGCGTCGACGGTACAGCTCTGCGTGCCCGTCATTGCCGCGTTGGGCGGTGTGTTGTGGCTGGGCGAACCCGTCAGCCCGCGTCTGGTCTTCCAACTTTCGGTGAGCGGCCCCCTGCCCCTCAATACGACGCGGCAGCGCCCCGCCCGACCGGTTGTGTGACACCGTCACGGCCCGGATCGTCGGGAAGCAAGTCCGGCGTCGGCCCTCTATCGGGATCCACGGGCAAGGGCACCATGTCAGGCACCGGTTCGTGCCCGGGTGGAACATGGTCGATCGGCAATATGGGACGGCTCATGGCAACTCCTTCAATGGTCAACAGAAAGATCTCATCATCTGTCGAGTCGCGCCCGGCGCGTGTCAGACAGGGCCCCGAAATGCTGTCGGGCGGCACAGGAGAACCCGTCTGCGACGCCGAACGCCCCTGCGCGGGCAAGGCAACCTGGGTAACGCAAGTCGCAGGTCAGGCGGGGACTCTGGGCTGTGTACGGTGCCGCACAGACCGCAGGCGGGCGTGCAAACACACTGAACGCTCATCGAAAACCGTAAGTTCTGGATCATGAGAACGCTCGTCACCTATTTCTCGCGCACCGGGCAAACCAGTCGGGTCGCGAAAGAGATCGCCAAACGATGTGGTGCCCACCTCGACCCGATCCACCCGCAAGTGCAAGAAATCGTGTGGCTTGGGGGATGGCATTACAACTGGCAAGCCCTGGTTCACGCAGCGCCACCGATCCAAAGGCCTGCGCGCAATCCGGCCCACTACGACCTGGTGGTGATCGGAGTGCCGATCTCGCGCGTCGGCCTGGCGCCGCCGGTGCGCTCTTACGTTCGTGCGTATGCCGCCCGGATCCAGCAAATCGCCTTCTTTTGTGCCGAAGGTGAAGGCATCGAAGAACGTGGATTTGCCGAATTGAGCAAGCTGTGCGGCAAGCAACCGGTGGCAACCCTGGCAGTTACCCGAAAGTCCCTGCCCACCATTGCCAGCCGCGCGCAACTGATTGACTTCGTCGACAGCCTTCGCGGCGAAGGCTTGGATCCATAGGGGCCCGGGAGGCGCTGGATTTGCCAAATACCCATGCCGCTTGGCACGAGGCTACCCAATGGGGAGCCACCAGGTGCCCGCGCCAAGCGAACTGGCCTCGCCAAAGAGGGGTTTTGCCTGCCGGCATCGCGTCGTTGCTGACGGTGCTTTTAAGCTGCTCCCTGGCATGCATGGACGCGGCGGCCCAGCAGAGCCAAGAGACACCGGCGCTTGCCACGGTGACGGTGACCGCCACGGCTAACCGCGACCCGGCGGAAAAGTCCTACCGCAAGATCGTCCGTGGCATGGATCTGTTCGAGGCCCAGCATGGCCTGGCGCCAACTGCACCGCTGCGCTTCAAGCTGCTGGCGCGCCGGCGCGACACGGACATGCAAAACATCGAGATCCATGTCATCGGCAGCAGCGTGGATCGTGCGGTGACGCTTGCGCCTGACAACACATTCACCCTGGAGCGCAACCCGCAGGCATGGGCCGAAGATGCGCAGGTGGTGCCCGATCGAAAGGCACGCAGCATGACGTGGCGCACCGACATTCGCACGCCCGGTCTGCCACCGCATACCCGTCGCCTCGGAGATCTGCGCCTGGAGTGCCGGGTTGGCATGGAGGCGGGCCTGATTTCAGAAAGCGTGTCTCTCGTCGGCCGGATCGCCGGCGCGCTGGTGAGCGCCTTCGTCAACACCCCTGCGTATTGCGACAAGGTGGACCCCCAATACCTGTTTTTCGCAGACCGGCCCTTGTTCGGTGTGACGCTGGTACACGGCGCGCGCAGGGAAACCCTGCCAATCAACCGGCTCTACGGTGGCGCGAGCGAGGAGCGCGACGACGAGGACAGGTCTGGCTGCGACTGCGAGCTGCTGGTGGACCGCACCTATTTCATGCCGCTGGGCGACCGCAGCTGGCCCGACGACACCCTGGTCGAGTTCGACACCATGGACGACAGCCCATGAACAGGGCGCCGACGAAAAAATCCGGCTTGCCGCGGCGGCCCTTGGCGCTACCGCTGGCGGCGATCATGCTGCTGCTCGCAGGATGCGCCGGACCGGCGGGCTTGTGGTTTGGCCGGGTGGATACCGTGCCGCTGTTCCACGAAAAGACCCTCTCGGTGCAGGACGCCCGCGACGCCATAGCGCCAGGACGCAGCACCCAAGCAGAAATTCTCGCCGCGCTTGGCAAGGCCACCGTCGTCAAGTTCGACAGTGGTTACGAGGTCTGGGTTTACCGGGGCAATATCGCTGGCAGCCGGCCCGGCGACAAGACCGAATTTGTCATCCTGTTTGGCCCCGACGGCGTGTTGAAAAAGGTAAGGGTCCGCGTGCCACCCGTGTCCTAGCATGGACTTTTGCAGGCTATCTTTCGCGCCTGCATGAAGATACCTGGGGCCGTCACGATGGCCCACGGGCCAAAAAGCAAGTACGCGCAAGACAGACCTCTTCAGGTGGCGTCATGCTGGACGGTGCCCCGGGGAGGGGGCGATACCGATGCGCAATAGCGATCTCAGACACCGGTTGGCGGCGATCCTGGCTGCGGATGGCGCTGGTTACTCGCGCCTGATGGCAAACGATGACCGCGCCACTGTGGCCATGCTCGATGCTGCGCGCGCGGTTTTCAGATTCCGCATCGAGGCCAACCAGGGCCGCGTCATCGACATGGCCGGGGATTCGGTGCTGCCGGTGCTCGAGACCGCCACGGGTGCGGTCAACGCCGCGCTGACCGTACAACAGGAACTGCAGGTGAAAACGGACGCGATGCCCGAAGATCGCCGCATGCGCTTTTGTATCGGCGTGCACCTGGGCGATGTGATCGAGAAGCCTGATGGCACGGTCTATGGGGATGGCGTCAACATTGCGGCGCGCTTGGATGGGCTGGCCGAACCGGGCGGCATCACGGTGTCGGATTCGGTCAGGATCGCCGTCAAGGGCAAGGTCGATGCGTCCTTCGAGGACCAGGGCGAGCAGGCGGTCAAGAACATCGCAGACACGGTGCGGGTCTACCGTGTCGCTGCACTCGGGACCGTTCAGACGCGTGCAGGCCGCACCACTGAAGGCGCTGCGCTGGCGCTGCCCGACAAGCCCTCCATTGCGGTGCTGCCATTTGCCAATCTGAGCGGCGATCCGGCGCAGGCGTATTTCACCGACGGCCTCGCCGAGGATCTGCTGACGGGGTTGGCACGGATGAGATCACTGTTCGTGATTGCCCGAAACTCCAGCTTCCAGTTCCGTGACGACCGGGTGGATGCGCAGGCGACCGGGCAGCGACTGGGTGTGCGCTACCTTGTCGAAGGTACCGTGCGCAAGGCCGCGGCAAGGGTCCGGATCGCGCAAGCGTCCGGACGATCTGGCAGCCTATGATTTTTATCTGCGTGCGCTGGCCCACATGTTCGACCCCAGGCCCGAAGGTCGAAATCTGGCGCTGCAATACGTGGGCCATGCCCTGGCGAAGGATCCTGTTTATGCCGAAGCCCATGGCGTCGCTGCCTGGTGCTATTTTGCCAAATCGCTGTGGGAGGGGAGCATGCCCGCGGACTTCATCGCACCGATGCGACGCCATGCACAGGCGGTACGGTCGTCCCAGACCGAAGACGCCGGAACATTGGTCCATGGCGCCATCGCGGTGGCGCTGGCAACCCAGGGCTATGGCGGCGCCATGGAGATGATCGACGAAGCGATTGCCATCCATCCCAGTTCCGCCCACGCCCACGGCCATGGTTCTGTGATTGCGACCTGGGCCGGCCTGAGTGACAAGTCGATTGCGCTGTCGCAGCAGGCGCTCATGCTCTCTCCATTCGACCCGCTCAGCGTGATGCCTCTGGCGGGCCAGGAGGGTGCCCATGTGTTGCTGGGCGACTATCCCCAGGGTCTCGCCTTTGCACAGCGCGCGCTGGGGGTCTACCCCAACCACACACCATCGTGTCTGCTCAGCATCGTGTGCCTGGTACGGCTCGGGCGTCTCGGTGAGACCACAGCCTTCGCCCGGAACTTCATTGCCGTATTCCCTTCGTATCGCATCATTGCGCAGGCTCCGGTATTGGGTAGGTTGATCGATGAATTGCGGCTGGCAGGGTTGCCCTTGCCGGACGTTGCTGCTGCGCACTCGCCAGTGGCGGTTGCGGAGGCCTGCAACCACAAGCGATCGACGCGGCACGCCGGGTCGAAACCTCAGCTGGAAGACGGTGCCAGGGCTTCCGTAACCTGGTCGTGGATCTGTTTCCAGCGTTGGTCGACCTCCTCGGCGAAGAGGGCAGCGTCGCAGCACAGTGACACCGCGCGGTCGAGCTTCTCGGCAGCCAGACAGAGCAGTCGCGCACTGGCACGCTGGGCGGCCGGGTCGATTTCATTGGCGTCCGCGTTGGAGTCCAGACGATCCAGTACACCGATGGCCCGGCGAATCACACTGGCGATCAGCGCGTTCATGTCGGCGGCCAGCCAGTCCTTGGCGATCACCCGGTGGCTTTCGGCCGTCGACACCGAGATGCCCAGGCGCTGGCGGGCAGCTCTTACCGCCTCCAGGCTGGCGCCCGCCGCGCCACAGAGCCACGCGCTGACGGTTGCAAAGTCATCCGCCAAAGCCCGTAGGACTCGCTTCTGCGCGCGCAATTCAGCCCGGAACGTGGCTGGCCCGTCTACCCGCGCGTCGCCTGGCGCATCGGACCCGGGGTTGTCGATGTCAATACAGCCAGCCCGCCAGGACCGGGTCATCTCCAGGTGTCCGCCAGCGCGCCAAGGTTCTGCAAGGCCCCTCAGCAGGTGGGCCGCAACCTGAATATGCAGGGCACCATCCAGCGGCCAATGGGCACATTGCCGCGCTTGCTGCGTACTGTCGGAGAATGCAGGAGATGCTCCCCAGACCGCGCTTTCGAGACGCGGTGTACGCTGCGACGGCAGGGGTTGGTCCCGTGGCATCCACATGGCTCGCACTTGGCGGTCTGCGAGGTCCGTCGGTAATACAGAAGCTGGGTTCACGGTGTGTCCTCCTGGGCATTTGCCACGGCGTCGGCACCGGGCGCAGGAATCCATTTTTTGGGCTCGCCCACGGTCCGTCTGTGCGGTGTCCAACACAAGTTGGGGGTCGTTCAGCCAACCAGCAATGACTCGATTCCTCGCGGCACCGGCCGGTACGAATGGGCCAGAGGCAGTTCCCGGTCGACCTGCGCACCGCTACGTTGTGCAAAAGCGACTCACACTGCCAGGCGCATGGAGGACGGCCGCCACCGCCGAGAGCATGCGGACCCTACGGGTCAACCGCACCAACGACGCGTGGCAAAGCGACCGGGCCACCCACTATCACCACGCGGCTGGAACCACATCACTTCGAATCGCACCCCGCGGCGCGCACCTAGAATTCCTGACTCCCTCCACATCCAAGGCCCGCATGCCCGCGTTTCGCATTCTCAGCGCCGAATTCGCCCACGAGACGAATACGTTCAGCATTCGCCCCACGGCCTACGCCCAGTTCGAGGCGCAGGACCTGTTCCTGGGCCACGATGCAGCCATCGCGGCGCGCGGCAACTCGAACACCGAACTGGCCGGCTTTGCCGATGCTGCGCGGGCGCATGGCTGGGAGTTGCAGCATGTGCTCAGTGCCATCGCGCAACCCGCCGGCCGCATTGCGCGCGACGCCTTCGAGCGGTTGGCCGGCGCCATTGTGGAGGCCGCGCGGCAGCAGCAGGGCCGCCTGGACGGCATTTTGCTGGGCCTGCATGGCGCCATGGTGACGGAGGACCACGATGACGGCGAGGGCGAGTTGCTGCGCCGCCTGCGGGCGGTGGTCGGCCCCGAGCTGCCGATCGCCATCACGCTGGACCTGCATGCCAACGTGACGCAAGAGATGTGCGAATACGCCCAGATCATCGTGTCCTACCGCACCTACCCGCATATCGACATGCGCCGCACCGGCCTGCAGGCCGGCCACCTCCTGCAGCGCACGATGGCAGGCGAGATCCGACCGCGCACACTGCGCGTCGCCCTGCCAATGCTCGACGAGGTGAATGGCGGGCGCACCGACGTCGGCGCGATGCTTCCCCGCCTGGCGCAGGCACGTGCCTACGAGCAACACGGCGATGTATTCGCCGTCAGCATCAACGCCGGTTTTGCGCGGGCCGACATCGCCGAAATCGGCCCCACCGTCCTGGTCACCGCGCAGGGCGACATGGCCGCACACCGGCGCTTCGCCGAGGCCATTGCCAACGACATCTGGGCCCGGCGCCACGACCGCATCAACCACTTTCTGCAAGTCGACGAGGCTGCCGCCCTCGCACGGGACTGGCCTGGTACCAGGGGGCCGCTGGTCATCGCCGATTACTCCGACAACCCCGGCGGTGGCGCCTACGGTGACGCCACCGCCTTGCTGCTGGCGATGCTGGATGCAAGCGTCGGCGCGGCCTGCTTTGGCCCGATCGTCGATCCGCAGACCGTTGCGCAGCTGCAGTCGGTGGCGTTGGGTGCGACCGCGCGCGTGCGGCTGGGCGGCAAGACCGACGCCCGGCTCGGTGGCGGGCCGCTGGAGCTGACCGCCACCGTGGTACTCAAGAGCGATGGTCGCTATTTTGCCGACGGTCCGATGACGGGCGGGCTGGACAAGACCTGGGGCCCCACAGCCGTGCTGCGGGTCGGCGGCATCGACATCCTGGTGGTGTCGCTGCCGGCCCAGATCCTGGATCTGGCGCAGTTCACCGCGTTCGGCATCCAGCCGGCCACGTGCAAGGTGGTGGCGCTCAAGTCGATGCAGCATTTCCGTGCCGCATTCGAGCCCATCGCTGGCAAGGTGGTGGTCTGCGACAGCGGCGCCCTGTGCTCGCCGAATTACGCGGCCCTGCCCTACCTGCGCGTGCCACGCCCCTTGTTCCCGCTGGACGCCGACATCGACCTGGCCGCCTGGCGCCTGAACCATGCAGCGTAGGACCTTCCTGGGCGCAGTTGTGGTGGTCGGCCCGCTGGCCGGCTGCATGCAGGCGCCGGTCCAGGTGACTGCTCCGGCCGGCATCGGTGCGATGCCGGCCTTGCCGAGTGGCGCATTGCGCCGGATCGCTTTCGGCTCGTGCATCGACCAGACCCGACTGCAGCCGATCTGGGCACCGATCCTGGACGAGCGGCCGGACCTGTTCATTTTTGGCGGCGACAACGTGTATGCCAGCACCGCCCCCTGGTCACGCGAGAAGCTCGAGCAGGCCTACGCCACCTTGGCTGCCAACCCGGGCTTTGCGCGCCTGCGCGGCACCGTGGCCCACCTGGCGACCTGGGATGACCACGACTACGGGCTGAACGACGGCGGTGCCGGGTTTACCGGACAAGAGGCCTCCAAGGACGCCTTCCTGGCCTTCTGGGGCGCCGGTGCCGACGATCCGCGTCGCGCGCGACCCGGCGTCTACCATGCGCTACGGGTGGGGCCGACCGGGCGCCAGGTGCAGATCATCCTGCTCGATGGCCGGACATTCCGCGCAGCCCTGCGGCGCACCGACCAGCCGATGGCGCCCGGCCGCGAACGCTACCTACCCGACCCGGACCCCGCCAAGACGCTGTTGGGCGATGCGCAATGGGCCTGGCTCGAGCAGCAACTGCGCCAGAGCGCCGATCTGCGTCTGATCGTGTCGGGCGTGCAGGTGCTGGCCGAAGGCCATGGCTGGGAATGCTGGGGCAACCTGCCACGGGAGCGCCAGCGCCTGCTGGACCTGATCGGGCACACACGTGCCAACGGGGTGGTGTTCCTGTCAGGCGACCGGCATGTCGGCGCGTTCTATCGCCACCAGCCAGCCGGCGGCTACCCCCTGTACGAGGTCACGTCCAGCGGCATGACCCACGCCTGGGCGCAGGCCAGCGAGGACGACCCGAACCGTATCGGCGATCTGGTGCGCAGCAACCATTACGCCAGCATCGACATCGACTGGTCGGCACGCGCCCTGCGCATCGCGCTCAAGGACACATTCGGCGCCCAGCTGCGCGAACTGCCCCTCGCACTTGCCGACCTGGCGACCTGACCCGTAGCCAGCCGGCTCAGTGTTCGGAGGGCACAGCGGGAGGCCTGGCGCTCCCGCTGGCAGCCCGCGCCGGGCGATGCGTCAACCATACCAGCGCGATCATCATCACAAATACACCGGCCGAGCCCAGGAAGATGTCGTCGGCTGCGCGCGTGTAGGCCTGCTGGTCGATCATGCGGTTGATCTGCGCCAGCGCCTGTTGTTCGCTCAGCCCGCTGGCGCGCAGGCCCTCGATCGTCCAGGCGAATGCGCCCTGGCCCTTCAGCAGCTCGGTCAGATGGGCATGGTGCATGGCGGCCCGGCTTTCCCACAGCGTGGTCGCAATCCAGGTGCCCATGGCGCCAGCCATGTTGCGCACGAAGTTGCTCAGGCCGGCAGCCGCCGGCAGGCGCTCGCGTTCGATGCCGGCCAGCGCAATGGTGGTCAGCGGGATAAAGAAGAAAGCGGTCGCTGCACCCTGCAGGAGGGTCGGAACCAGGATGTGGGCGAAATCGGTTTCGCTCGAAAGGTGCGATCGCATCCACAACACCAGCAACGACAGGCCGACGGTGTCGATCGGCAGCTTGCGCCGGAGAGTCTCGCGCCGGCGGTAGATGCTCCAGGTGACCGCCGCCGCCAACAAGCCCACCGGCACATTGATCTAGCAGATCCAGGGCCACGAAATCCGTGTCGGTGATCCAGCCGCCCAGCAGCGGCCCCAACACGGGCGCCACCAGGGTCGTCACACCCCAGAACGCCAGTGCCGTGCCAGCCACGGCAGCGGGGTAGCTGGACAGCAGCAGAATCTGCGGCAGCGGCACCATCGGCCCGGCAGCCAGCCCCTGCATCACGCGAAAGAACACCAGCATCTCGAACGAGCAACGCCGGTATGCGCGTACCGGGGTTGACCAGCGTGCTCCAGCGGGCAACCTCGCGCCCCTCCCCCATGCGGACGGCCGCGGCGGCGGATGTGTAGGATAGAGCCCATGAATGACCATCCCAAAGCCTGCGAAGACCTGACGGCGGCCCTGCGTTGGGCCGCGCATCTGGGACTGAACGAGGGCGTCTGCAACCATTTCTCGATCGAGGTCGCGCTGGATCGCTACCTCGTCAACCCGCAGGGCCTGCACTGGAGCGAGGTGCGCACGTCCGACATGCTACTCATCAATGGCCAGGGCGAGGTGCTGGAGGGGCGGCACCGATTGGAGCCGACTGCGTTTTTCATCCATTCCTGGATCCACCGCCTGCAGCCCCATGCCAAGGTTGTGCTGCACACCCATATGCCGCATGCCACCGCGATCACCGGTGTTCAGGGCGGCCGGCTGGCCTGGTGCCACCAGAATGCCTTGCGTTTCTGGGACCGTGTGGCCTACGACGACACCTATGACGGTGTGGTGCTGGACGAAGCCCAAGGCCGCCACATTGCGCAGCGTCTGGAAAGCCGTGACGTGCTCTTCATGGCCAGCCACGGTGTCACCGTTGTCGGGCCGACCATGGCCTGGGCCTTCGACGACCTGTACTACCTCGAGCGTGCGTGCCAGCACCAGCTGTTGGCAACGCAAGTCGCCGGTGGCCAGCCCTTGCACAGCATTCCGCAGGCTGTTTGCCGCAGCACGGCAGAGCAGGCCCGTGGTGAACGCCAGCAAAGCGACCTGTTCTTTGCGTCGATCAAGCGGCTACTTGACCGGGACCAGCCCGGCTGGCGCGTATCCTCCTGAAAAGCCCGGCCAGCGCCGCACGCTCAGCTGTTGATGTAGCTTTGCAGCTGCGAGATCGTCAGTTCGTGGTCGGCAATGATGTCGTCCATGATGTCGCGGATCGAGATCATGCCCAGCACTCGGCCGTTGTCGACCACCGGCAAATGGCGAAAGTGGTTCTGGCTCATCAGGGCCATGCAGTCGCGGGTGCCCGTGTTCGGCGGCACGGCGACGACCTTGGCAGTCATGATATCGACAACCAGTGTGTCGCGGGAATTGCGGCCCTGCAGTGCCACCTTGCGCGTGTAGTCGCGCTCCGAGAAGATACCGACAAGGTGCCCGCCGTCCATGACCAGCAGCGCCCCCACACCGTGATCGGCCAGCAGTTGCAGCGCATCGAACACCGTCACGTCAGGCGCCACCTGAAAGATGGTCGGCGCGCGATTCTTGAGCAGATCGATGACAGGCTTCATGGCAACTCCTGGTGGACTGCGCAAGGCAGCTGGGGCCCAGTGTAGCCAAACCGGGCTGGCCTTGCCAGCGCTGAGGCGGCTTCCTGCGGTGGCGTCAGGTCGGATCGTCGTACCATCCGGCCTGCCCCGGACACCGCGTTGGTCCCCAAGGAAGGATGCACATGCAGCAGCAGGCACAGGTTCTCGCCTTCGACGTCTTCGGCACAATCGTCGACTGGCATGGCGGAATCCAGCGCGAGGTGGAGCAGATGCTGCCGGAGGTGGATGCCAGTGCCTTCGCGCTGGCCTGGCGTGCAGGCTACCAACCGGCCATGCAGCATGTCGTGACCGGCGTGCTTGGCTGGACGCTGATCGACGACCTGCACCGCATGATCCTCGACGGCGTTTTGGTCCAGTTCGGCGTGACGCAGCTCACCGAGGCACAGAAGCGGCATCTGAACAAGGCCTGGCACCGGCTGGATCCCTGGCCCGACGTCGTGCCGGGACTGCTGCGGCTGAAAGGCCGTTACACGATCTGCACCTTGTCCAATGGCAACCTGGGCTTGCTGTCCAATATGGCCAAACGCGCGGGCCTGCCCTGGGACTGCATCCTGTCGGCTGAGGTGTTTCGCGCCTACAAGCCGGACCCGGTGACCTACCTGGGCGTGGCACGGGTGTTCGACCTGGCGCCGCAGCAGGTGATGCTGGTCGCAGCGCACCACGACGACCTCGCCGCGGCCCGCGACTGCGGTCTGCAGACTGCCTACATCGAGCGGCCACACGAATTCGGCATGGCCCGACCCAAGGACGTATCGGCCGTCGCCGCAAACTCATGGCACGCGCAGGATGTCCTCGACCTGGCCGACCAGTTGGCCTGCTGAGCGCGATCTCAGGCGCGGTGCGACGGATCTGCGCGGTGCTGCTCCAGCCACTGCAGGGCTGCATTCAGGCTGTCGGTCAGCACCTGCTCGAGGCTGTCGGCGCACCGGCCTCGCGCAGGATTTCACAGTGCAGGAAAGCGGCATTGAATTTCGGCGAAAGACTCCCAGTTGCACATCAGCCCTTACCTGCATGGATTCGCCTTTGCCTTTCATCCTTCTCGTTGCTGCATCCTTGCTGCTGGTGGCGGTACTGCTGGCTCAGCCGTGGTGGCGGCGGAGATGGCGCAGCCGCATTCGGCAACTGCCATTCCCGGCCCCATGGCGGCGCATCCTGCAGCAGCGCGTGCCCTTGCTGCAGCGGCTGCCGGCTGACCTGCAGATCCAGCTCAAGCAACACATCCAGGTGTTCCTGGCAGAAAAGCCCTTCATCGGCTGCGCCGGCCTCGCCATTACCGACGAGATCCGCGTGACCGTCGCGGCCCTGGCCTGCCTGCCCTTGCTCAACCGTCCCGACGCGTATTACCCGGGCCTGCGCCAGATTCTGGTCTATCCCGGCCCGTTCGTCGTCGACCGCGCCCACACCGACGGCAATGGCTTACTGCAAAGCATGCGGCAGGTCCTCGCGGGTGAGTCGTGGTCCCAGGGGCAGGTGATCCTGTCGTGGCAAGATGTCACACACGACGCCGCCAATCCCGACGCCGGTCGCAATGTGGTGATCCATGAATTTGCGCACCAGCTCGACCAGGAAACCGGCGCTGCCAATGGCGCGCCCGAGCTGGGGTCGGCGCAGGCTTATGCACGCTGGAGCCACGTTCTGGGCGCCGAGTTCGCGCAGTTGCAACAGCGCGCCGCCCAGGGGCTGAGCGGTGTGCTGGACAGCTACGGCGCCACCAATCCGGCCGAATTCTTTGCCGTGGTGTCGGAGGCCTTTTTCCTGCAGCCCGGTCGGCTGGCCCAGGAACACCCCGGCCTGTTCGACGAGCTGCGCCGCTTTTACTGTGTTGACCCGCTCGCCTGGTAGCGCCTGGCGCCCCAGCTACTTGCTGCCCAGCCCCATGGAGCGCGTGATCACCTCTTTCATGATCTCGTTGGTGCCGCCATAAATGCGCTGAACACGGGCATCGGCATAGGCACGGGCGATCGGGTACTCCCACATGTAGCCGTACCCGCCGTACAGCTGCAGGCATTCATCCATCACCTTGCACTGCAGCTCGCTGCACCACAGCTTGGCCATGCTGGCCGTCGCCGTGTCGAGCGTGCCCTGCACCACCAGCTCGAGGCACTTGTCGACGAACACGCGGGCAATCTGCACCTCGGTCTGCAGTTGCGCCAGCGTGAAGCGCGTGTTCTGGAAGGCCCCCACGGTGCTGCCGAACAGCCTGCGCTCTTTCACATAGACCACCGTACGGTCGATCGCCGCCTGCGACGCGGCCACAGCACCAATCGCGATCTGCAGCCGCTCCCAGGGCAGCTCCTGCATCAGGCAGCCGAATCCCTGGCCCTCCATCGCCGGCCCGCCAAGCAGGTTCCCGGCCGGGACCCGTACCTGGTCGAAGAACAGCTCGGATGTGTCCTGCGCCTTCAGTCCCAGCTTCTTGAGCCGGCGGCCTTTCTCGAAACCGGCCATGCCGCGCTCGACCAGCAGCAGGCTGATGCCTTTTGCGCCGGCCGACGGGTCGGTCTTGGCGACCACGATGACCAGGTCGGAGTGCCAGCCGTTGGTGATGAAGGTCTTGCTGCCGTTGAGCAGGTAGCTGCCGTCGCCTTGGCGCAGGGCGGTGGTCTGGATGCCCTGCAGGTCGGAGCCGGCGGCTGGCTCGCTCATGGCAATCGCACCGATCATCTCGCCGCGGGCCATCGGCGGCAGGAAGCGCAGCTTCTGCTCGTGGGTGCCGTAGCGCTCGATATAGGGCGCGACGATGTTGTTGTGCAGGCTGAAGCCGATACCGGTGTGGCCGGCTTCGGCGGTAACTTCCATCTCGGCCACCGCGTACACGCGGTCGGCCCCCGCCCCGCCATACGCCTCGGGCATGGTGGTGCACAAAAAGCCGTTGGCCCCGGCCTTGCGCCAGACCTCGCGGTCGACAAACCCCTGGTCCTCCCAGGCATCGTGAAAGGGCGCGATCTCGCGCTCGCAGAAACGACTGTAGCTGTCGCGAAAAGCCTGGTGGTCGGGGCTGAACAAGGTGCGCGCAATCATGGGATGAATATACTCGCTGCGAACTTTCAGGAGACACCCCATGAGCGAAGCATTCGTGTATGACGCCATCCGCACCCCGCGCGGCAAGGGCAAGAAAGACGGCAGCCTGTACGAGGTCAAGCCCGTCAACCTGCTGGCCGGCGTACTGACCGAGCTGCAGCGGCGCAACGACTTCGACACCGGGCAGGTCGACGACGTGGTCATGGGGGTCGTGTCGCCGATTGGCGAACAGGGATCGGTGATTGCCAAGGTGGCCGCACTCAAGGCCGGATGGGACTTCCGCTGCTCCGGTGTACAGCTCAACCGCTTCTGCGCCTCCGGGCTGGAGGCGGTGAACATGGCAGCCCAGAAGGTGCGCTCGGGCTGGGAAGACCTGGTCGTGGCCGGCGGTGTCGAGAGCATGAGCCGGGTACCCCTCGGTTCGGACGGCGGCGCCTGGGCCCAGGACCCGGAAACCAACAGCGCCACCGCCTTCGTGCCGCAGGGCATCGGTGCCGACCTGATCGCCACCCTGGAGGGCTTTACGCGGGACGATGTCGACGCCTTCGCCCTGGAGAGCCAGCAACGAGCGGCACGGGCCCGGGACGCCGGCTTTTTCAAGGGTTCGGTGGTGCCGGTCAAGGACTTTCTCGACCAGACCCTGCTGGACCACGATGAATTCATCAAGCCGCACACCACGCTGCAGGGCCTGGCATCGCTGCGACCGGCCTTCGAGGCGATGGGCGCGATGGGTTTCGACCAGGTTGCGCTCACCCGCTACCCGCAGGTCGAGCGTATCCACCATGTGCACCATGCCGGCAACTCCTCGGGCATCGTCGATGGCGCAGCGGCGATCCTGATCGGTTCCGAGGCCGCAGGCAAGACCCACGGCTTCACGCCGCGGGCGCGCATCGTGGCCGCCGCTTTGAGCGGCGCCGACCCCACCATCATGCTCACCGGCCCGATGCCGGCCGCCCGCAAGGCACTGGCCAAGGCCGGCATGACCATCGACCAGATCGACCTGTTCGAGGTCAACGAGGCCTTTGCCGCCGTGCCGATGCGTTTCATGAAGGAGATGGGCGTGCCGCATGAAAAGGTCAATGTGAATGGCGGCGCCATTGCGATGGGCCACCCGCTGGGCGCCACCGGCGCCATGATTCTCAACACCCTGATCGACGAGTTGCACCGGCGACAGCTGCGCTACGGCATGGCCACGCTGTGTGTGGGCGGCGGCATGGGCATTGCAACGATTGTCGAGCGCATCTGATGAATACCATCCGTTACCAACTCGAAGGCGGCATCGCCACCCTCACGTTCGACGAGCCGGGCTCACCAGTTAATACCATGTGCCGCGACTGGCAGGAGGACCTGACCACCGTCACCGCCCGCGTAGTGCAAGACAGGGATGTCATCCAGGGCATCATCCTGGCGTCGGCCAAGAGCACTTTTTTTGCCGGCGCAGATCTCAAGGGCACGATGCGCCTCACGCCCGCCGATGCACCGGCGGTGTTTCGCGAGATCGAGCAGACCAAGAAGAACTTTCGCACCCTCGAAACCCTGGGCAAGCCGGTGGTCACCTGCATCAACGGCACGGCACTGGGCGGCGGCTGGGAGCTGGCACTGGTCGGCCACCACCGCATCGCGGTGGACGACCGCAAGATCCAGCTCGGGCTGCCCGAGATCACGCTCGGCCTGATCCCGGGTGCCAGCGGCATCACCAAGATGACCCGGCTGCTCGGCCTCATGGGGGCACAGCCCTACATCCTGGAAAGCCGACTGTGCAGCCCGCGCGAGGCGTTGGATGTCGGCCTGGTGCACGCACTCGTGCCGGATGCCGGCGCACTGCGTGCCGCTGCGCTGGAGTGGATTGCTACCCATCCGCAGGCGCAGCATCCGTGGGACGAAAAGGGCTACCGCATGCCCGGTGGCAGTGTCTCAGACCCGCAGATCGCCCAGGCGCTGGCCGTTGCACCCGCGATGATCAAGAAAAACACCCGCGGCCTGTACCCGGCGCCCGAGTACGCGCTGGCGGCAATGGTCGAAGGCGCACTGGTCGATTTCGACACCGCGCTGCGCATCGAGACGCGTTACCTCGCCCGGCTGATCGTCAGCCCGGTGGCGCGTAACATGGTCAACACGTTCTTCTTCAACATGAACGCGATCAAGTCCGGCCAGTCCCGCCCCCAGGGTGTGGCGCGCTTCAAGCCGACGCGCGTGGGCGTCTTGGGCGCGGGCATGATGGGCGCCGGCATTGCCTTTGCGCAGGCCAGCCGCGGCATCACGACCGTCTTGAAAGACGTCAGCCTGGACAAGGCCGAACAGGGCAAGGCCTACAGCGCCAGGCTCACCCAGGCCCGCATCGACAAGGGCCGCATGGCCACACAGGACCAGGCTGCGCTGCTGGCGCGCATCACCCCGACCGCACAGGCCAGCGACCTGCAGGGCTGCGAACTGATCATCGAGGCGGTGTTCGAGAAGCGCGAGCTCAAGGCGGCCGTCACGCGCGAGGCCGAGCCGATGCTGGCCGAAGGCGGCTTCTTCGCCAGCAACACGTCCACGCTGCCCATCAGCGGCCTGGCCGGCGCCAGCACGCGGCCCGGGAAGTTCATCGGCATCCACTTCTTCAGCCCGGTCGACAAGATGAAGCTGGTGGAAATCATCCGCGGAACGCAAACCGACGACGAGACGGTGGCTCGCGCCTTCGACTACGTGCAGTCATTGGGCAAGATCCCGATCGTGGTGAATGACTCGCGCGGCTTCTACACCAGCCGCACCTTCGGTACCTTCGTGACCGAAGGCGCCATCATGCTGTCCGAGGGCATTCCTGCGCCCGCGATCGAGAATGCCGGCATCCAGTGCGGCATGCCCGTCGGCCCGCTGGCGGTCAACGACGAAACCGCCCTGTCGCTGAGCGTGCTGGTGATGGAGCAAACCCGGGCCGACTTCGCTGCCGAAGGCAAACCGTATGCGTCTGATCCAGGCCAGCTGCTGGTGGAGCGCATGGTCAAGGAGTTCAAGCGCACCGGCCGTGCGGGGGGCGGTGGCTACTACGACTACCCGGCCGAGAAGGGCGCGCGCAAGACACTGTGGCCCGGGTTGAAGACGCATTTCGAGAAGCCCGGGGTGGCGTGGGACATCCAGGACCTGAAAGACCGCCTGCTGTACCGGCAGGCCGTCGAGACTGCGCGATGCCTCAGCGAGGGTGTGCTGACCACGGCACACGATGCCAACATCGGTTCGATCTTCGGCATCGGATTTCCGGCCTGGACCGGGGGTGCCATGCAATTCATCTATGGCATGGGGATCGAGGCTTTCCGGGGCCGTTCGCGGCAACTGGCGCAACGTTTCGGGCCACGATTCGCGGTGAGCGAGGAAGTCGTCGACAGCATCCGCCGACACACCCCGACCTACTGAGACCCAACGCCGGGGCGCAGGTTCCTGGCACAGTTTGCTGGCTCAGCCGCCGAGGTAAGTGCCGCGCTGGCGCACGGTGTCGATCATGCCGGGCGATACGCAGTTGACCGTTACCTGATGCGCGGCCAGATCGTGGGCCAGGGCGCGGGTCATCCCGGCCGACCCAGCCTTGGTCGTGACCACATGCACCCGGTCGCGGGCGCCGGTATGGGCCGTCATGCCGCCGATGTTCACGATGGCACCGTTCTCGGCGCGTTGCAGAAAAGGCAGCGCCGCCTGGCTGCTATGGAAGGCGCCGTCCAGTACCACGACCAGTGTGTTGCGCCACTCCTCACTGGGCAATTCGCCAAGCGGAGCCTCGCGCCGGATGGCTGCGTTGTTGACCAGCACATCCAGCCGGCCGAAGTGCGTGCCGATGCGCTCCAGCATGCTGCGCACGGACTGTGCATCGGTCACGTCGGCGACAAGTCCACCGTAAGCCCATGCAACCCGAGCGTGGTGCAGCGGGACGCGCTCAAGCAGCTGCACCGTGTCTTCGCCCAGGACGCCTCGAATTCCCGGCCGGGGTGATCACGGTGCGGCCAGGCAGCGTGCCCGCGCTGACCCTCACCGTAGGCGCAGCTGCGGCACACCAAGCGCAGGCGCCGGAGCCGGCGCTTGGGACATTGCAGGAGCGGGCGGCCAGATGCAAGCTGACAGACGCCGGGGGTCACGCAAGGACGGGGCTCAGCGCTCCCAGCGGCGCAAGCGGCGGTACGCGGCCTGCCAGCGCAGCCTTAGCATTACGGGTCGTGTGCCAAAGTCCAGGTCAGCCCGGCCGCCCTGCCCTGCGTCGAAGGCCGCACCGCCAGCAGGCGCTTCGCCCGCCTGTGCCAGCACCAGGGCGTCGCCACCCGCGTCGTTGGCACCCCAGGCGCGGTGCCAGGCCCGCTCGCCGGGCGCATCGCCCCCGCTGGCGTGCACGCGGTCGTTCATCCAGCGTGCGATGTCGGACGCTGGAGCAGGCCCCAGCGACAAAATCGCAACCTGGTAAACGCTGTCGGTGGCTGCGCCGGCAAAACGGCCGAGCCGCTCGAACTGGGTACGCTGGATGATCTCGATCCCTGTGCGGCCCCAACCGTCCCGCACCACGGCCTGAGCCCGTGACCGCGCGTCGCTGCCCTCGAACTCCAAGAAACCTGCATGGGAGGCAAACTCGTAAAGGCACAGGTATTCAGGCGCACCCGATGCCGATTCGCCGTTGCGGCGGTACAGCGTGGCCGCCTGCAGAGTCTCGCAGCCCATCAGCAGATGGACATGGTCGTTGTACCAGCGAAACAGCATCGCATGGTCGCCATCGATGCAGCGCGTGGCGACGAGGTTGATGAGTATCGGCATGGCAGCGGCCGAGCGCACCGCGCAGAATGTGGAAGAACCTATGTTAGCCCTATCGCCGAGCGTACGGTCGGGCTGCGGCGATGGCCCCCTCCAGTGATAATTCTGCGCATGCCCTCCCCCGACAACCCATTCGACCCGGTCGCCGGAAGTTCTCCGGTTCGCCGGCGTCCAGCGTCGAAGGCCGACCTGTTCTGGTCCTGTTCGTTCATGGCGCTGCAGGGATTTGGCGGTGTCGTTGCCATCGTGCAGCGCGAGATGGTCGACCGCAAGCAGTGGATGACGCGACAGGAGTTCATCGAGGAATGGTCGGTGGCCCAGATCATGCCCGGGCCCAACGTGATCAACCTGTCGATCCTGATGGGCAACCGGTACTTCGGCTGGCGCGGATCCATGGTGGCGGTCGCCGGCATCCTCACCGCACCGCTGTTGGTGCTGCTGACGCTGGCCATGCTGTTTTCCGGGATCTCCAATCTGCCCATGGCCCAGGGCGCCCTGCGCGGCATGGGGGCGGTCGTGGCTGGCCTGATCGCCGCCACTGGCTTGCGCATGATCGAAGGCCTGCGCGACAACGCAATGGGCCCGCTGGTATGTACCGCGCTCGGCGTCGGCGCCTTTTTGCTGATCGCGCTGCTTCGACTGCCACTCGCCTGGGCCGTTCTGGGCCTGGGCAGCCTGGCCTGCCTGTGGGCCTGGCGCCAGATCGGGCGCGTGGAGGCCCGGCGTCAGGCAAAGGCCCGCCGATGAGCCTTGCGCTGACCGCTTCAGATTGGAGCGCCATGTTCCTGCACTTTCTGACCCTGTCCCTGCTGAGCGTCGGGGGCGCGGTCACCACGGCGCCGGAGATGCACCGCTACCTGGTGAGCGAAAGGGTCTGGCTCACCGACGCCCAGTTCTCATCCGGCATGGCGCTGGCGCAGGCCGCGCCAGGGCCGAATGTGCTGTTTGTCGGCCTGCTGGGCTGGAACGTCGGCCTGAACCAGGGCGGATACGGTTGGGCCCTGCTGGGCCTGACCATCACGCTGGGTGGCATGCTGATCCCCAGTTCCTTGCTGATGTACATGACTGCCAGCTGGGGCCACCGCAACCGCGAGTTGCGTGCCGTGCGCGCCTTCAAGCAGGGCATGGCACCGATCGTGGTGGGTCTCATGGTCGCCACGGCCTGGCTGCTATCCTCGGCCCATACCGACGCGCAACGTGACGGCCCGCTGTGGGCGCTGACAGTGGTCGCGGCTTTGCTGGTGTGGCGCACCCGTATCCATTTGCTGTGGCTGCTCGCCGCGGGCGCTGTTCTGGGTGCGCTGGGCGGGGTCTGACCCACAACGCAACCCGCGTTTCCCCTTTACTCCCGGAGCTCCCCATGCAATTCAAGCCCCTCGGCCGTTCCGGCCTGCAGGTCTCGCCGCTGACATTCGGCGGCAACGTCTTTGGCTGGACCGTTGACGAACGCACCTCGTTCTCGCTGCTCGACGCCTGGCTGGATGCCGGCTTCAATGCCATCGATACCGCCGACGTCTACTCGGCATGGGTGCCGGGCCATGCCGGCGGCGAGTCCGAGACCGTGATCGGGAAATGGTTGCGCGCCACCGGCAAGCGCGACCGCATCGTGCTGGCCACCAAGGTCGGCAAGCCGATGGGTCCGGATCGCAAGGGCTTGCGGCCGGCCTACATCCGGGCGGCGGTGGAAGCATCGCTCCAGCGCCTGCAGACCGATTGCATCGACCTGTACCAGTCGCATGACGACGATGCCGACACGCCGCTGGAGGACAGTCTGGGCGCATTCACGGACCTGATCCACGCAGGCAAGGTCCGCGCGATCGGCGCCTCCAACTATTCGGCCGAGCGGCTGACGCTGGCGCTCGACACCAGCCGGCGGCACGGTCTGGCCCGTTACGAAAGCCTGCAGCCGCTCTACAACCTGTACGACCGCGCCGTATTCGAGGATGCGCTGCAGGCCGTCTGTGTGCAGGAGGATGTCGGCGTCATCAATTTCTACGCTCTGGCCGCCGGCTTTCTCACCGGCAAGTACCGCGAAGCTGCCGACGCGGCCAAGAGCGCCCGGGGCACCAACACCGTCAAGAAGTACCTCCATCCGCGCGGACTGCGCATCCTGTCGGCATTGGATGCGGTAGCGGATCGGCACCAGACCCGGCCCGGCGTCGTCGCTGTGGCCTGGCTGCTGACGCGCCCCGGCATCACTTCGCCGATCGCGAGCGCGACATCGCTGGACCAGCTGGCAGATCTGGCGGCTGCAGTCCGGCTGCAGTTGCTGCCGGCGGACCTCGATGCCTTGGATACCGCAAGCCGCGAAGCGACTTGAGCCTGGTTCAAGCGCGCTGACGCACGGCCTCGTACAGGCAGATGCCGCTGGCCACCGAGACATTCAGGCTTTCGACGGCGCCGCGCATCGGGATCTGTACCAGTTCGTCGCAGGTCTTGGCCGTCAGCTGTCGCATGCCGGCGCCCTCGGCGCCGAGCACCAGTGCCACCGGCCGCCGGAGGTCGGCCTGGTACAGGGTCCTGGTGGCCGCATTGCTGGTGCCGATGACCCAGATGTTGCGCTCCTTGAGTTCGTTCAGCGTGCGGGCCAGGTTGGTGACCATGAAATAGGGCACGGTCTCGGCCGCACCGCTGGCCACCTTGGCCACCGTGGCGTTGATGCCTGCAGCGTGGTCCTTGGGCGCGATGACGGCATGCGCGCCAGCCCCGTCGGCGACACGCAGGCAAGCGCCCAGGTTGTGCGGGTCGGTCACGCCGTCGAGCACCAGCAGCAGTGGCGCCGATTGCAGTTGCGCGTCAGCCGGCAATCCGGCTTGCGCGGCCTCCAGATCCTCGAGCAATGCATCGAGCGAATGCACCTGTGCCACCGCCTTGACCCGTGCTGCCACCCCCTGGTGGGCATGGCCACCGCTCAGACGCGACAGGCGCAGGCCATCCGATTCGACCAGACGCACACCGGCTTCGGTGGCACGCTCGATGAACTGGCGCATGCGCGCATCACGCCGGCTGGCGTCGACATGGACTTCAAGCACCGAATCCGGCGCTGTGCGCAGGCGCACGCCGACAGCGTGAAATCCGAACAGGACTTTGGGGGATGACATCCCCGGATTATCAGCCGTCGACCAGCCGCCCGGCCTCGATCGTGATGCGCCTGGCACAGCGTTGGGCAATGCCGCGGTCGTGCGTGACCAGCACCAGTGTTGTGCCGAGCTCGGAATTGAGGTCGAACATCAATTGCATGATGGTCTCGCCGGTGGCGAAATCGAGGCTGCCGGTCGGCTCGTCCGCCAGCAAAACGGCTGGCTGCACGACAAAGGCCCGGGCCAGCGCCACACGCTGCTGTTCACCGCCGCTGAGTACCTTGGGATAGTGGCCAAGTCGCTGCGACAGGCCCACCCGGGACAGTATTTCGCCGGCCGCCTTGCGCGAGTCCCTGCGTCCCGCCAATTCCAAAGGCAACATGACGTTTTCAAGGGCCGTCAGGTTGCCCATGAGCTGGAAGCTCTGGAACACGAAGCCCACCTTCTGCGCCCGCAATGCGGCCCGAGCGTCCTCGTCGATGGCAAACAGGTCTTGGCCAGCGAGGCGCACCGTACCGCGTGTGGGGGTATCCAGACCAGCGATGATCGACAGCAAGGTGCTTTTGCCGGAACCCGATGCCCCGACAATCGCAGCTGTCTCTCGTGCGGCCAGCGCAAAATCGATATCGCGCAAAATGTCGAGGGTGCCGGTCGAGTCGGTGACCGATTTGAAGACATGGTCGACCGCAATGATCGCAGGGGAACTGTTGGGTTGCATGAAAGGCTTTTGATGTGAACAGAAGATACTTTATCGCGAGTCTTGCCGCAGGCCTTCCGTTGGGGCTTTGGGCGGCTACCGCACCGCGCACGATCCTGGTGGTCGGCGACTCGTTAAGCGCCGAGTATGGCCTGCGCCGCGGCACGGGCTGGGTCGCGCTGCTGGAGCGCAAACTGGCCAGTGAATCCGTGGTGGCCCGGGTGGTCAATGCCAGTATCAGCGGCGACACCACGTCGGGTGGCCAGTCGCGCCTGGGAAGTTTGCTGAAATTGCACCAGCCGACCCACGTGGTGATCGAGCTCGGCGGCAACGACGCGCTTCGTGGGCTGCCGCTGCAGATGACTCAGGACAATCTGGACAAGATGACCCGCGCCTCGCAGGATGCCGGCGCCAGGGTACTGCTGGTGGGCATGCAGGTGCCGCCCAACTACGGCACCGATTATGCGCGGCGCTTCGAGGCGTTGTTCGCCACGGTCGCCCGCGATCGCAAGGCCGCTCTGGTGCCGTTTCTGCTCAAGGACGTGGCCGACATACCGGACGCTACGCGGCTGTTCCAGGCCGACCGCATCCACCCCAGGGAAGAGGCCCACCCGATCATGCTCGCCAACGTATGGCCCGAACTGCGCAAGTTGCTCCGATGACGTGCAAGCCCCAAGGATGGCGCCCTGCTGCACAGCCAGGCATCACGTCGGCATGAGTGTCAACAGCCTGTCCGCCGTCGAGCTGCTGCCCTTGCTGGACAGTTTCGACACCATCGTCGACGCCCGCAGCGAAGCTGAATTCGCCCTGGACCACCTGCCTCGCGCCGTGAACTGGCCCTCGCTGCGCGATGCCGAGCGGCATGAAGTAGGCACGCTCTACACGCAGGTCAACCCGTTCGTGGCGCGCAAGCGGGGCGCCGCCATCGCCGCGCGCAACATCGCCGAGCACATCACGCAAGACGTCATGGACAAGCCCCGCGAGTGGCGCCCGCTGACCTACTGCTGGCGCGGTGGTCAACGCAGCGGTGCGTTGTCACTGGTGCTGGGTCAGATCGGCTTTCGGGTTACGCTTCTCGAGGGCGGCTACAAGGCGTTCCGCTCTGCCGTGGTGGCGGATACCGCGCGCCTGGCGCTGGCGCTGGATTTGCGGGTCGTGTGCGGCACTACCGGATCGGGCAAGACCCGCCTGCTGCAGGCGCTGGAGCGTCGCGGCGCGCAGGTACTCGATCTGGAAGCGCTGGCGGTGCACCGCAGTTCGGTGCTGGGTGCTGTGCCAGGGCAGGCGCAACCGAGCCAAAAGGCATTTGATACCCGCATCTGGAACTGCCTGCGGCGTTTCGATCCGGCGCGCCCGGTGTTTGTCGAAAGCGAGAGCCGCAAGGTCGGCAATGTGGCGGTACCCGAGATCCTCATCGGGGCCATGCGGCGCAGCGCCTGCCTGAACCTTCTGCTGGACGATAGTGAGCGGATCCACCTGTTGCTGGAGGATTACGATTTTTTCGTGCGCAATCCGCAGACTTTCTGCGCGCGGCTGGATGTGTTGGCAGAGATCAAGGGGAAGGCCACAGTGCAGGCCTGGAAAGACTTGGTGGCCGTCGGCCGGGTGTCGGAGGTGGTGCAGGATCTGCTCGATCGGCACTACGACCCGGTCTATCTGCAATCGATGGCTCGAAACTTCGAGCACTTTGGCGTTGCCACCACACTGCGGCCGGCGGACCGCTCGGCAGCCGCGATGGACCAGTTGGCCCAGCAACTGGCGCCCAACGCCTGAGCCGGCGGCCTCAGCCCGGGAGCTTGCTCAGGCTGGCGTGCCGCTTTCGGGTGCCGCAGAGGGAGATGCGTGATCGCCGTCACCCGGACCCGATTCGCCTGGACCGTCGCCAGCACCCTTGCGTTCTGCCTTCTGCTTGAGTTTGTCTTCCTTCTTGCGCTTTTTGGCCAGCTCTTTCTGGCGCTTTTCGTATCCGTAGTTGGGAGTTGCCAATTTGTATTTCCTGGTAGTTGGTGCCACTGTACCAGTTCGTGCGCACCATGGGAGGGACGGCAAGGGCGCTGCACCACCGCCGATTGCGACACTGGCACGGCGAAATCATGCAGCGTCTGGCTCATCCAGCCACTGGATGGAACCGCGGTAAGCATGCCAACTGGCGTGGCCCAACAGGGGCCCGACCAGCAACAGGCCCAAGCCCCAGGGGATCAAGGCCACGAACACCAGCACCGCCAGCATCAGCGCCCACAGGGCCATGACACCGGCGTTTTCCAACACCACCTGCATACTGGCGATAGCCGCCGTAATGGCGTCGGTATCGCGGTCCAGGATCATGGGGATGGACACCACCGCGATCGCAAACACCACGCTGGCGAACGCCAGGCCGACGACCATGTACACGGCCACGAACTCCCAGTTCTGCGGATTGAAAACCGCATCGACCACGCCCGTGGTGGACGGCATGCCGGTATTGAAGAACACCGCAAACACCACCAGCGACGCCCGGCCCCACAGCAGTTCAAGGACGATCAGCACCAGCACCAGCATGCCGACACTGCGCAGGTGGGAGTCCCAACAGGTCAGCGAAGACGACAACCGGGGCGTCTGCCCCCGTTCGCGCTGGCGACTCACCTCGTAAAGGCCCATGGCCAGGAATGGGCCGAGCAGCAGACAGCCCGATGCGATCGACATCACATACTCCGGTCGGGAGCGGAAGACCGCCGCAATGGTCAGGCCCATGGCCCAGAAGCACATGCCGTAGAAGATGCCGATGCCCCAATGCGCCGTGAGGTCATGCCAGCCACGCACCAGCCACCGAAACGGGTCAGACATGCGTAGCGCTAGGACCTTTTTGCGCGGCCCTTCCGGCGCCGGAGGGATGTAGGGCGCAGGTTCAGGCCCAGCATCCGGCAGTGGTGTCGTTGTGCCTAGCTGCGGCGCGGCAGGAGGAGGGGTAACCGCCATGTGCTCGAAGTTAACCGAAACGGCCGCACAGGGCTAGTCTGGAAAACACCGCGTCAGGAAAATGCCGAGTGCATTGCCTGAACCAGGTCGGCCTGCAGATCCTCGACCGCTTCGAGGCCGATCGAAAAACGAACCACTGTTCCGGATGCCAGATGGGCCGGCCAGGCAGGGCGCATCGACCGCAGCTCGTAGGGCACCACCAGGCTGATCGGCCCACCCCAGCTGTAGCCCAGCCTGAACAGTTGCAGCCGATCGCAAAATGCATCCACCCGGCCCTGGTCAAAACGGGCATCGACGATCACGCTGAACAGACCGGCTGCAGAACCGATTCGGGGCCCGCACAGGGTTTTCCAGTGCGCATGGCCCGGCGCGCCAGGCAATGCAGGATGCAGGACCTGGACGAATTCCGACCGGGTCTGGCACCAGGCCGCCAACGTACGGGCAGCCTGATCGTGGGCCTGGTAACGCAGGTAGATGCTGGGCAGGCTGCGCAGGATCGTTTCGACATCGTTTGGCCCGACACCCAGGCCAATGCGCATGTGGGTCAGCTTGAGCTGCAGGTGCAACGCCGGATCGCGGGTGATCACGCTGCCCATGAGCACATCGCCACCGCCGCTGGGATATTTGGTGAGGGCCTGCACACTGATGTCGACACCTACGGCGCCTGGCCGCGAGGGCACGAGGTCAAAGGGCCGAAACGCAATACCGGCGCCCCAGGTGTTGTCGAGTGCCGATACGACCCCCCGAGCCCGGCAGATCTCGGCCATGCGAACCAGATCAGGAAACTCCATCGTGACCGATCCGGCCGCCTCGAGCCAGACCAGGCGCGTACGCGACGTGATCCGGGCTGCGAGGTCCTGCGGATCCATCGGGTCGTAAAACGCATGCGTAATGCCCCAGGCATGCAGTTCGCCCAGAGCCAGCACCTTGCCGGGCCCGTAGGCGTTTTCGGGGATCAGCACTTCGTCGCCGGTCTTGAGCAGGGCCATCGAGACCACCGCAATGGCCGCCAGACCGCTGGTTGCGAGCAGGCATTGCAGGCCGCCTTCCAGGGTGGACAGGCGCTCTTCGAGCTGGTAGGACGTGGGCGTGCCGTGCAGGCCGTAGGTATAGCCGGTCTTGTCCTTCCACTCGATGCTGCGCATGGCAGCCACGTTCTCGAAAAAGACCGTGGAGGCCTTGAACACCCCCGGCTGGGGCGCAGAAAAGCTGCCGGGCGGGACGTACGGGTGGTGAATAAGGCCGGTGACAGGGGCCGTGCCCGGCTCGGAGTCTGCGGTCATATGCGCCATTTCGCCATCAGTTGTTCGGGGCGCATCGCGTCGTAGCCTTCGAACGGCTGGTGGATCCAGGGATTGGTCGGCAGGAACTCGACCGAGTAATCCGGGGTGAAGGTAGAGACACCTTTGGTCCATAACACGGCGCTGCGCAACTCGCTGATCGGCTTGTAGTTGTTGCGCAACTGGTGGATCACGGCCTTCAGGGTGTGGCCGGTATCCGCCAGATCGTCGACCAGTAGCACCCGCCCGGCGATCTCGCCTTTGGGCGTTGTGATGTAGTGCGCGATATCGAGGTTGCCCTGCTGGGTGCCGGCCTCGGCGCGGTAGGAACTGGTGGACATGATGGCCAGCGGCTTGTCGAAGATGCGCGACAGGATGTCGCCAGGTCGCATGCCGCCGCGGGCCAGGCACAGAATGGTGTCGAATTGCCACCCCGATTGATGCACCCGGATTGCCAGCTTCTCGATCAGGTTGTGGTATTCGTCATAACTGACATAGAGGTGTTTTCCGTCTTCAGTCAACATGCTCGGGTCCTTCAGTCGGCGAGGTAAGGGTGGCGCATCATGATAGTGTGGTCGCGATCCGGACTGGTCGACACCATGTGGATCGGAACGCCGGTGACCTGTTCGATGCGCTGCAGATACAGGCGGGCCGCAATCGGCAGGGCGTCGTATTGCGTGACACCCACGGTGCTCTGGCTCCAGCCCGGCATGGCCTCATAGACGGGCGTGCAGCGTTCAATGTCATCGGCTCCCATCGGCAGGATGTCGGTAAACTCGCCGTCCATCCGATAGCCGGTGCACAGCAGGAGTTCGGGCAGGCCGTCGAGTACGTCGAGCTTGGTGATGCACAGGCCCGACAGCCCGTTGACCTGCGCCGAGCGCTTGAGCAGGGCCGCGTCGAACCAGCCGCAGCGGCGCGAGCGGCCGGTGGTGACGCCCTTTTCGGCGCCCACCGTGCTCATGTGGTGGCCCGCGGTTCCCGGAGTTTGCCAGTCGAGCTCGGTCGGGAATGGTCCCCCACCGACACGGGTGCAATAGGCCTTGGTGATGCCCAGGACGTAGTGCAGCATGCCTGGCCCGACACCCGAGCCGGCCGCGGCATTGCCCGCCACGCAATTGCTGGAGGTCACATAGGGATAAGTGCCGTGATCGACATCGAGCAAGGTGCCCTGCGCGCCTTCGAACAGCAGATTGGCACCCTTGGCATGGGCCTCGTTGAGCTCGCGCGACACGTCGGCCATCATCGGGCGCAGCAACTCCGCGTGGCGCATGGCTTCGTCGTACACGGCATCGAACTGCACCAGTCCGTCGCGCATGTAGGGCTGGAGCGTGGCACCGAACTCGAATCGGGCGGACCCCAGATAGGTCGACAGCACATGGTTATGCAGGTCGAGCAATTCGCGCAGCCTGACCGCAAAACGCCCGGGGAACTTGAGGTCCTGCACGCGCAGCGCACGCCGCGCGATCTTGTCCTCATAGGCCGGGCCGATCCCGCGCCCGGTGGTCCCGATCTTGGCATTGCCACCCTTTTCACGGGCCGCTTCCCGGGCCACGTCAAGGGCCACATGAAAAGGCAGGATCAGCGGGCAGGCCTCGCTGATGCGCAAGCGCCCGCGCACCTCGACACCCGCGCGCTCCAGGCCCTCGATCTCCTCGAACAGCTTGCCTGGCGACAGCACCACGCCGTTGCCGATGTAGCAGCGCACGCCGGCGCGCATGATGCCACTGGGGATCAGGTGCAGCGCTGTCTTGACCCCGTTGATCACCAGCGTATGGCCGGCGTTATGCCCGCCCTGGAAGCGCACCACCCCCTGGGCGCTTTCGGTCAGCCAATCCACCAGCTTGCCCTTGCCTTCATCCCCCCACTGGGTTCCTACGACAACGACATTGCGTCCTTTGATTGTATTCATCGGGCTTTTCTCAAATGGCTTTCACGACCCACTGCCCCGCAACTTGTAGCAACTCGCGATCGCACTGGAACTCATCGACTTCACTTTCATGGCCCGGCATCACGCACACGACCGTCTGTCCGGTTGCGCGCAACCGGGCCACGGCGCAGCGCAGGTCTTCGTGCTCGCCCCAGGGCGCCCGGATCGCTGCATGCAGGGCGCGTGGCCCCGCCGACCGGACCAGCGCCTTGATGTCGAGACTGAACCCGACTGCCGGGCGATTGCGGCCAAAAATCGCGCCCACCTCGTCGTACCGGCCCCCACGCACCAGCGCATCGCTCGCCGCCGGCGCAAACACCGAAAAACGCGCGCCACTGTAATAGGCGTAGCCACGCAGATCGGCCAGGTCGAAGGTAACCCGGGTTTCGCCCAGTTGGCCGGCCAGCCACTGCAGTCCCGCAAGTGCGCTGTCGATGCCCGGTAAAGCCGGCAATACCGCGCGCGCTTCGTCGAGTACCTCGACACCCCCGTACAAGGAGACCAGCGCCAGCAGGCCCTTGCGTACAGCGGGGGGAAAGTCGCGCGTCAGATTGCGTAATTCCTCGGCATCCTTGGCGGCCAGCGCGCGGTGCACCCGTATCTGCACGTCGGCCGCGGCCGCCCCCAGCAAGGCGCGCACGATGCGCGCATCGGCCAGGTCCACACTGGGCTTCTCGACATGCGCAACACGCAGGCAGTCGAGCGCCAGCATCAGGATCTCGAGGTCCGCCTCCAGGCCTGCATGACCATAGATCTCGGCGCCGAACTGCAAGGGTTCACGGGTCGCATGGGGCTTTTCGGGGCGGGTATGCAAAACCGGACCGCAATAACAAAGCCGAGTCACACCCCGGCGGTTGAGCAGGTGCGCGTCGATGCGGGCCACCTGGGGCGTGCTATCGGCCCGCAGGCCCATCAGGCGGCCCGAAAGCTGATCGACCAGCTTGAATGTCTGCAGATCGAGTGCCTCTCCGGTACCGCTCAGCAGCGACTCGAGGTGCTCCAGCAAGGGCGGCATGACCAGCTCGTAGCCATAACAGCGGGCCATGTCCAGCAGATCACGGCGCAGTTCCTCGATATGGCGCGCCTCGGAAGGCAGGACATCGGCAATATGATCCGGCAGGACCCAGGCAGACATGGAATGCGGTGGCTGTTAAAACGCGGATTTTACCGGGCGATCCCACTGCCACCGTTCATGCGAGCAGCCACAGCAGGAGCAGTCCCGCGAGAATGCTGGCTAGCCCGAAGAAACGCACCTGCCCATCGTGCAGCAGCATGATCTGCTGGAACATGCGCCGCCAGCCACTTGGCGACACAAAGGGAAACAGCCCCTCTATCACCAGGACCAGCGCCAGCGCCAGCCAGAGCGTCTCGCTGCCCACTCCCTACTTTTTGCCGGGCGCTTGCACGGCTGCAGCGCCGCCCCGCATGGCTTTGAAGAAATCAGACGAAGGGTCCAGCACCATCACGTCGCTCTTCTTGGAGAAGCTGGACTTGTAGGCCTCCAGGCTGCGATAGAACTGGGCAAACTGTGCGTCGCGGCCAAAAGCCTCGGCATAGATGCGCGCCGCCTCTGCATCACCCTCACCCTTGATCTTCTGGGCATCGCGATAGGCGTTGGCAATCGTGACCTCGCGCTGGCGGTCGGCATCGGCACGGATCTTCTCGCCTTCAGCGCCACCAGTCGAGCGCAACTCGTTGGCGACGCGCTTGCGTTCGGCTTCCATGCGGCGGTAGACGGATTCGGTGATGGCGTCCACGTAGTCGGCACGGGTGATGCGCACGTCGACCACATCGATGCCCCACGGCTTTTCGCCGCGCACCTTTTCCAGCACCTCGGCCTTGACATCGGCAGTGAGCTCTTCGCGCTTCGTGGACAGCAGTTCCTTCACGGTGCGCTTGTTGATTTCTTCCTGGAACGCATTGCGCACCACGCGATTGAGCTGGTTGGCACCGGCGGTTTCATCCAGGCCGACATTGCGGATGTACTGGCTGGGTTCTATGATGCGCCAGCGCACGTACCAGTCGATCACGACCCGCTGCTTTTCCTGGGTGAGCATCGGTTCGGTGTCGATCGTGTCAAGCGTCAGCAGGCGCTTGTCAAAGTAGGACACGTTCTGGAACGGGGGCGGCAGCTTGAAATTCAGGCCGGGCTCGGTGATCACTTCCTTGATCTGACCAAGCGCGTACACCACGCCAAACTGGCGCTGGTCCACCACGAACAACATCGAACTGGCGATGGCCAGCGCGAGCAGAAGAGTCGAAAAAATAAAACCAAGCCGGTTCATGGCAAATTCCTAACGGGTATCGCGTTCACGGGAACGCGTGGTGTCGCGGGTGCGGGCGTCGGCTGCCGCGCCGGCGGGTAGCACCGGGCTGCCGCTGGTTGGCGCCGGCATGCCTGCTGCAGCGACAGGATCAGTGGCGGTGCCCTGGTTTTGCAGGAGCTTGTCCAGCGGCAGATACAGCAAGTTGGAGCCCTGGCGTGAGTCGATCAGCACCTTGGTCACGTTGCCATAGATCTGCTGCATGGCGTCGACGTACATGCGGTCGCGGGTGACCTGCGGCGCCTTCTGGTACTCGGCCAGCACCGATTTGAAGCGTTGGGCATCACCCTCCGCCTGAGCCACGATTCGGGCTTTGTAGGCGTCAGCCTCTTCCTTGAGGCGGGAAGCAGAGCCGACCGCTCGGGGGATCACGTCGTTGGCGTAGGCCTGGGCCTCATTCTTGGCGCGCTCGCGCTCCTGGCCTGCTTTGAGCACGTCGTCGAATGCCGCCTGAACCTGTTCCGGTGGCCGCACGCCGCCCTGCTGCAGATTGATGCCGACCACCTCGATGCCCATCTGGTAGCGGTCCAGGATGGACTGCATCAGTGCACGCACCCGCACCGCGATCTGGTCCCGCTCCTCGGACAAGGCAGAGTCCATGCGCATCTTGCCCACCACCTCGCGCACCGCCGTCTCGGCGGCCTGCACCACAGCATCGGTCGGGTTCTTGCTTTCAAACAGGAAGGCCCGGGCGTCGCTGAGCCGGTACTGGACGGCAAACTTGATCTCGACGATGTTTTCGTCTTCAGTGAGCATGGCCGATTCGCGCAAGCCGGTAGCCTTGATGATGGTGTCGCGACCGACATCGACCGAGCGGATTTGCGTCACGAACACCAGTTCATGGCGCTGGATCGGATAGGGCAGGCGCCAGTTGAAACCGGCACCCACCGAGTTCTTGAACTTGCCGAACTGGGTAATAACGGCCTGCTGGCCTTCCTGGACGATGAAGAAGCCGGTGCCCAGCCAGATCAGGACTGCAACTGCGGCAATCAGGCCAGCTCCGATCCCCGCGCTTTTCATGTCCGGCTGGAAGCCTCCGGGGCTGTCGCCCCCGGAGCCGCCATTGCCACCACGCCCGGCACCGCGTTTGCCACCGAACAGGCCGCCGAGTTTGCGGTTGAAATCGCGCCACAGTTCGTCGAGATCCGGCGGGCCCTGATTAGGACCCTGACCACGGCCGCGGCCGCCTTGCGCGCTTGGAGGCGGTGTCTGGGATTCACCCTGGGGAGGCGTGTCCGTTGGCTTGCCATCGGCGGACTTGTTGTCGTCGCCACGGCCCCATCGGGAGTCGTTCAGGTTGAACATCCCGCGAATGCGGTGCAACACGGCCGCCCGGTACATCAAGGGGGGTTGGAATTTCATCTCAGGTTCCCGGTTCTTCTATATGTCATGGTTCGATTGTGCCCAACGATATTGCGTCCTCGGCCAGCGAAAGGGAATAGTCCGACGGGCGTCCTGCCACCTGGGGGCTGGCGGCCAGCCGGGCCAGATGCTGGCGCAGGACGTCCAGCCCCTCGCCCGTGCGCGCGCTCACGAACAGCCGGTGCGTCGGCACCCCGTCAAGCTCCTGTACATCTTGCAGATGGTGCGGGCGGTGGGCCTTTTCAATGGCATCGAGTTTGTTGAATACCAGCACCTGCGGCACCTGCGAAGCCCCGATCTCGGCCAGCACACGCGCGACTTCCTGCATCTGCTCGGGATGGTGCTGGTTGGACGCGTCCACGACATGCAAGAGGACATCGGCATCGACCGCCTCCTGCAACGTGGCCTCAAAAGCATCAATCAGACCATGAGGCAGATTGCGGATGAATCCGACCGTATCCGACAGCGACACCGAGCGCCTGGCCTCCCCCAGGTACAGCTGGCGGGTGGTGGTGTCAAGAGTTGCGAACAATTGGTCAGCCGCATAGGCCCGGGCATTCACCAGGCTGTTGAACAGGCTGGACTTGCCGGCATTGGTGTAGCCCACCAGCGAGATATTGAAGGCGTCCCGCCGGTCGCGCTGGCGGCGCTGGGTCTGGCGCTGTCGCTTGACCTTCTGCAAACGCTCCTTGGTGCGTTTGATGTGGTCGCCGATCATCCGGCGATCCAGCTCGATCTGGGTTTCGCCCGGGCCCCCACGGGTGCCGATACCACCACGCTGGCGCTCCAGGTGTGACCAGCGCCGCACCAGGCGCGTGCTGAGGTACTGCAGGCGCGCCAGCTCGACCTGCAACTTGCCTTCGTGACTACGTGCGCGCTGGGCAAAGATCTCCAGGATCAGCAACGTGCGGTCATTGACCGGCAGTTCCATATGGCGCTCCAGGTTGCGCTGCTGCGCAGGGCTGAGGCTTTGGTCGAACAGGATCTCGGTGGCGCCCACCTCAGTGGCAAGTTGCCGGATTTCATCGGCCTTGCCGCTGCCGACAAATAGGGCTGCATCGGGCGCCTTGCGTTTGCAGGTGACTCGGGCTGCAGGCACCAAGCCCGCCGTCTGCGCAAGCAGACCCAACTCTTCCAGCTCGCCGTCAAAATTCGGCAAACCCAGATCCACACCGACCAGTACGGCTCGCGGATGAAGGATATTAAGGGCGACGGACGAACTCAAAGTGGCGGGTCTGTGTAGTCAGCGGCCGGCCGTCGGCCAGAATGGCCGGACAGCTGCGCTCAAGAGACGGCTGGCTCGCCGCCTTCGGTAACAGAGAAATTCACCGCTCGCCCCGGGACGATGGTGGATATGGCGTGCTTGTAGACCATTTGCGTAACGGTGTTGCGCAACAACACCACGTACTGATCAAAAGACTCGATCTGCCCCTGCAACTTGATGCCATTGACGAGATAAATCGATACCGGAACATGTTCCCGACGCAGGGCGTTGAGAAACGGATCCTGCAATAGTTGGCCTTTGTTGCTCACGATATTCTCCGTGTTCTGGAAATGAATTATGTGAGGGGGAAGATACCACAGGCAGCGGATCCCTATACGCACCAGGGGCGAAGCCGGCCATCGCGCACCGCGCCCAAGGGGCCAGGGAGCATCTATTCCTTGTCGACAAACGGGTTGCGCGAGGTTTTCATCTCGATGCGCAACGGTGTGCCGACTAGGTCGAACTCCTTGCGAAACCGGCCTTCGAGAAATCGCTTGTAGGCGGCGGTAACATGCTCCAGCGAATTGCCGTGGACCACGATCACCGGCGGGTTCATGCCCCCTTGGTGGGCATACCGCAGCTTGGGCCGGAACATGCCGGACCGCTTCGGGCTCTGGAATTGCACCGCCTCCAGCAGCAGGCGGGTCAGCACAGGCGTCGACATCTTGCGATTGGCGGCCTTGTGGGCTTGGGTAATCGAGCCCCACAGGGGCCCCAGACCCTGCCGCTTGGCAGCCGATATCAGGTGCATCGAGGCAAATTTAAGGAACGGCAGGCGCGTTTCGATGGTGCGTTTGACCAACTCGCGCTGGTACTCGTCGATGGCATCCCACTTGTTGATGGCCAGCACCACGGCGCGGCCGCTCTCCAGGATGTAACCCGCGATATGGGCGTCCTGGTCTGTCACGCCCTGGGTGGCATCGATCAGCAACAGCACCACATTCGCCGACTCGATCGCCTGCAAGGTCTTCACCACGGAAAACTTCTCGATCGCCTCGAAAACCTTGCCCCTGCGGCGCAGGCCGGCAGTGTCGATCAGCTCGAAACGCTGCCCGTTGCGCTCAAACGGCACGATGATGGCATCGCGGGTCGTGCCAGGCTGGTCGTAAGCGACCAGCCGTTCCTCGCCAAGCCAGGTGTTGATCAGAGTGGACTTGCCGACATTCGGGCGACCTGCGACCGCCAACCTGATTGCGCTGATGCCGTCGTCGGGGAGCTCGGCCTCCTCAGGCTCCGGGCCCAGGGTCGCGAGCGCCACATCAAGCAGCGAACGGATGCCCTGTCCGTGGGCTGCGGACACCGCATGCACCTCGCCCAGGCCTAGCTCGAAGAACTCGGCAATCCGCGAGCCGTCGGTCATGCCTTCGGCCTTGTTGGCGACCAGCACGCAGGATTTGCCCAAGCGACGCAGATAGCGCGCGATGTCGTGGTCCTGGGCCGAGATGCCACCTCGCGCATCCACCACAAACAGCACGACATCCGCCTCCGCCACCGCCTGGCGGGTCTGCTTGCCCATTTCCTTGACGATACCGACTTCGGCCTCTGGCTCGAAGCCGCCGGTATCGATCACGATGTATTCGCGGTCGCTCAGTCGGCCCTGCCCGTAGTGGCGGTCGCGTGTCAGGCCAGCGAAATCTGCCACGATCGCGTCGCGCGACTTCGTCAGGCGATTGAATAGGGTCGATTTGCCGACATTCGGTCGGCCGACCAGGGCCAGAACGGGTTTCATGGAGTTGCGGCTGACCTGCAGTGCGGATCAGTCCGGACGGAATCCGAACACGCCGCCGTTGCGCGTCACCACCACGAGCGTGTCGCCTACCAGCACAGGTGCTGTGACGATGGCCGAACCATCCGTGGCAACCCGCCCCGTCAGGGAGCCGTCCTGGCGAGACAGGAAATGCACGAACCCCTGACCATCCCCCACCACCACCGAGCGACCGATCGCCAGCGGCGCAGTCAGATCGCGAAAACGCAGGCGGTCGCTGGACCAGACCCTCTCGCCATCCGTGCGCCGCCAGGCCAGTACCCGTCCATCGCCCTCGGTACCGAACACTAACTGGGCGTCGCCATGGACACCCTGCGCACCAGAGGCCGGCTTGGTCCACACGACCGTGCCACGGCTGGCGTCAATGCAACCGACGGCAGCCTGGAAGGCCCGTGCACAGACCACATCGCCCTCGCGGCTCACGCCGCCCACCAGATCGACGAGGCGTTCTATGTCATTGGTGCCGCGCGGATTAGCCAGCGCGGCTTCCCAGCGAACCGCACCAGTCTGCGGATCCAGCCCCACCAAACGACCGGACAGGCCCGCCACCAGCGTGTCGCCCACTGCCAGCAATAGGCCACTCTGGCGCAGCGCAAGGCTTTGCTCGCCCGGGCGGGCGTAATTCCACAGGCGGCGTCCCGACTGCCCATCAAATGCGCTGACGGTGCGGTCGGCCGTGACCACAAAAACCCGTGCTCCGGCCACCAGGGGGGCCGTGAAGGTCAACGCGCCGAGCGACTCGCGCCATAGTTCACGCCCGCGCTCCAAAACCACCAGCGTGTTGCTGCGCGTCACGACCGCAGTCAGCCGTCCATCTGTGCCGACTCCGGCGCCGACCGCCCCGCCCGCCGTACCCCGCCACAGATCACGGCCGGAACTACCGTCGACGACCGCTACCGTGCCGTCGGCACTGGCGAGTGCCACGACCCCACCCAGGGCGCGGGCATCGAGCGCAAAATCGACCGGCCCGATACGCGAAGACCACGCCTGCCGCGGATTGACCAAGGCCGCATTCGGGCCCAGTTCGGTGGGTTTGGGCCTGTCAGGGCCACTGGCGCAGCTGGCCAGGGCCAAGGCCAGGGCGGCAACCGCAAGAAGGCGCCCTGCTCTGGAGTCGGCCCAGTGATGCAAGGATTTCATTTGCCGGCCTCCGAAGCTGTGCCCTGCGCGCCGGTTACCGCCGGTCGCGGGTCGACACCGAGTGCATTGAGCTTGATCTCGACCAGGCGGCGGTACTCGCTGCGTTCCCCCAAGCCGTCAAAGGCGAGCTTGTACTCTGCACGTGCTTCCAGGGGTTTGCTCTGCAGAGCCAGGATGTCGCCCTTGCGGTCTGCCACCAGGGGCGCAAACTCGGACGGAAATTTGCCACCCAACAGTGCCATGGCTTCAGGAAATGCGCGCGCATCGGCATGGATGCCGGCCAGCCGCAGGCGGGCGATGGCCTGGTAAGCCGCGTCAGGCGACTTGTCAGCCACCCAGGTCAGGGCAGCCTTGGCCGCGTCGATCTTGCCAGCCTCGAACTGAAGTCGTGCCGTCATCAAAGCACTTTGTTGCGCAAAGGTCGTGCCGGGAAAACGATCCTTCATGTCGCTGAAGGCGCGGTCCACCTTGGCCAGGTCGCCCAGACGCGCGATGCGCTCGAACTCGTCAAACAAGGCAGAGGACTGGGCCGCCTGGTTGCGCTGCCAATACTGGTAACCGTTCCAGCCGGCAAAGGCTGCCAAAACAGCGATCAACGCCCAGGTGATGAGGCTGCCGTATCGCATCCAGAAGTGCTTGAGCGTGTCGAGTTGTTCTTGTTCTTCAAGGTCGAGATGGTTTGCCATGGCATGGATTCGATTAGGTCTGCAATTGTAGGCTGCGGGCCCATGACGCCACCTGGTCCAACTGGCGTGTGACCTGGGCGCCCTGCCCGTCCCGCAGCGCCTTGACAGTCACTTGTCCCTGGGCCAGTTCTAAGGCTCCAAACACCAGCGCAAACGCAGCACCGCTTGCGTCCGCGCGCTTGAACTGGGATTTCATGCTGCCCACACCATCCTGGGTAGCCGCATGCATCTGCACCTGGATGCCCGCGTGACGCAGCGCCTGCAGTGTCTGGAAAGCCACCGCATAAGCCGGCGCATCCGGCACGATGGCATAGGCGTGCGGCACTGGCGCCGCGGCCGCAAGGCCGCGCACCCGAAGCAGTTCCAGAACGCGCTCGATGCCCATGCCCCAGCCGACTGCCGGCGTCGGCTTGCCACCGAGAACTTCGAACAAGCCGTCGTAACGACCGCCACCGCACAAAGTGCCCTGCGCCCCCAGCTCGTCGGTGACGAACTCGAACACGGTGTGGCTGTAGTAGTCCAGGCCTCGCACGGCGCGCGGGTTGACGCTCCACGGCACGCCGCTGCCGGTCAGAAGACGCTTGACGGTGTCGAGGTGCTTGAGCGAGCTCTCGCCGAGAAAACCGAGCAGTTCGGGAGCACCGAGCACCATTTCCTGCATCAGCGGATTCTTGGTGTCCAGGATGCGCAGTGGATTGCTGTGCAGCCGGCGCTGGGCGTCGGCGTCCAGCAACTCCGCATGGCGCTCGAAGTACGCGATCAGGGCGGCCCGGTGTTGCAGGCGCTCGGCGGTCACGCCCAGGCTGTTGAGTTCGACGCGCACGCCCGGTAATCCGACCCGCTCCAGCAACTGCGCGGCCAACACGATCAGTTCGGCGTCTACCTCTGCGCCCGGAAATCCCAGCGCCTCGGCGCCCACCTGGTAAAACTGGCGGTAGCGGCCTCGTTGCGGCCGCTCATGGCGAAACATCGGCCCGACGTAGTAGAGACGCTTGCCGCCGTCGTAGGTCATGTTGTGTTCGATGGCCGCGCGCACCACGCCCGGCGTGTTCTCGGGCCGCAGCGTGAGCTGCTCGCCGTTGAGGCGGTCCTCAAAGGAATACATCTCCTTCTCGACGATGTCGGTGGTTTCGCCGGTGCCTTTGACGAACAGCTGGGTATGCTCCAGGATCGGCGTACGGATGCTGCCGTACGCAAAACCCCGCATGACATCCTGGACCTGCTGCTCAAACCAGTCCCACTGTGCCGACTCGGGCGGAAAGATGTCGTTCATGCCCTTCACGGCCGACAACTTGCGCGCCTTTGAGAGGCTGCCCGGTTGCGCCTCTGCCCTGGTCGCGGGGCCAGTCATTGCGCCGGCTCGGCCGCCGCTGCGGCGCCGAAACGGTTCTCGATGTAGGTCTGGACGATGGCCTGGAAATCCCGGGCAATTGTGTCGCCGCGCAAGGTCAACCGCTTTTCGCCATCGATGAATACCGGCGCGGCGGGCGCCTCACCGGTGCCGGGCAGGCTGATGCCGATGTCGGCATGCTTGCTTTCGCCCGGCCCGTTCACGATGCACCCCATCACTGCCACCTTGAGCTTTTCGACGCCGGGGTATTGGCTGCGCCACACCGGCATCTGGGCCCGCAGGAAGTCGTCGATCTGCTGGGTGAGCTCCTGGAAAGTGGTGCTGGTCGTGCGCCCGCAACCTGGGCAGGCAGTGACACTGGGTACGAAGGAACGCACCCCCAGGGACTGGAGAATCTCGGAGGCGATCAACACTTCCTGGGTCCGGGCCTCACCCGGTGCCGGCGTCAGCGACACGCGAATCGTGTCTCCGATGCCCTCCTGCAACAGGATCGACAACGCGGCAGCGGATGCGACCGTGCCCTTGGTACCCATGCCGGCTTCGGTCAACCCGAGATGCAGCGCGTAATCGCAGCGCATCGCCAACGCGCGGTAGACCGAAATCAGGTCCTGCACACCGCTGACCTTGCACGACAGGATGACTTGCCGGCCATCCATGCCCATGGCCTCGGCCCGTCGCGCGGATTCGATGGCCGATCGCACCAGCGCCTCGTACATCACGGACTGCGCACTCCAGGGCTCGGCGCGCGCGCTGTTTTCGTCCATGAGCTGTGCCAGCAGCTCCTGGTCGAGGCTACCCCAGTTGACGCCGATCCGCACCGGCTTGTTCCAACGCATGGCCGCCTCGATCATCTGGCCGAACTGGCGATCCCGCTTGTCGCCCTTGCCCACGTTACCGGGGTTGATGCGGTACTTGGACAATGCCTGGGCGCAATCCGGAAAATCCGTGAGCAGCCGGTGCCCGTTGTAATGAAAATCACCGACCAGCGGGACATCGATACCCATGCGATCGAGTTGCTCGCGAATGTGCGGAACGGCCTGCGCGGCCTCCGGCGTGTTGACCGTGATGCGAACCATTTCCGAGCCAGCCAGCGCCAACTCCTTGACCTGGATCGCCGTACCGATGGCGTCGACCGTGTCGGTGTTGGTCATCGACTGGATGCGCACGGGCGCGCCTCCGCCGATGGTGACAATCCGCTGGCCCCATGCCACTTGCGCCTGGCGGGTCTGCCGCTGGGCCACGGAGGCCACTGCAATCGGTTGTTCATGCATCATTTGACCTGAAACCTCGCTACGTTGTCCCTGGCCAGGGGAACCAGATCGAAGGCCTGTCCGCGCACCTGAACGTCCATCGCATCGGCCCGCCCCACCACCACCGTCAGGGGCAGGTTGCCAGACACGGCTGCCGCTTCGCCCGGATTCAGAATCTTGCGCAGATGCACGGTACCCGCCGCATCCGTTACCTCTACCCAGGCGGCAGCCCGTGCACGCAGGGACAGTGGAGCTGCGGACGCCATTGGCATGGAGGCCGAAGCCTGGCTGACTGGCGGCGCGGCAGCGGGAGCAGCGCTGGGCGAGGCAGTTGCAGCAGGCGGGGCCAGGTCGACTGCAGCAACCGCTGCCGGGGCGGCGACAGGTGGCGGTGCCACCTGCACACTATCTGACGCCGGTGACGACATGTCCGGCAGGAAAAACAGGGCCATCGCCGCCAGCACCAGCGCCAGCGCCGCACCCAGCACGGGCTTGGGAATGTGCGCCAGCGACGGCGCGCTCCAGATCGCGCGGGGCGCGTGAAGGCTGCTGCGATCCGATGTGCTGGAGTCGAGTTGCAGATCCGGCATTCGCATATCCGGCAACCGCGCGAGGATCGGCACCGGGTCGACCTTGAGCTGGCGGCACACGCTGCTGGCCAGTGCACGCGCAAAAACACCGTCCGGCAGTTGGTCGAGTTGGTCGGCCTCCAGCGCCTCCAGCTTGCGCACCGGCACCTTGAGTGCCACCGACAACACGCCGATATGCAGGCCCGACGCTTCACGTGCTTGGCGCAGCATGGCACCCGCGCTGAGGCCCTGCCGACCTGGCGCACCGCCCTGCGGGGGCGCGGCGCCCAAGCCCGCTGTCTCAGTCATTGAAGGCCCCACGTTCGAGTTTCCCGGCTTCCGGGGACTGCGCGAAGCGCCTGCGCAGCTGGCCCGCCAATTGTTCCTCTGGATCCCGATTGCCGAGCCTGTGCTCAACCCGGACGCCCAGCCACAAGGACTCGGCATTCGCCAGTTCACTGTTATTGATGCGACGGATGTAGAACTGTGCCCGCGACAGTTCGCCTCGCTGGTAGAGCAACAGCGCGAGGTTGTAACCAGTGATGGGGTTGCCCGCATCGAGTTCGTACGACCGGGTCAGGCTGTCCTCGGCCGGCAACCGCTGGCCGGCACGAAGCTGACACAGGCCCTGGGTCAGGAAGGTCTTGGGGCGGTCGCCGTACTGCGGATTGGCCAGCGCCTGCGTAAAGAACGCTGTGGCCTCGGTGTAACGAGCCTGCTGGCACATCAGCCAGCCGATGTTGTGCTGCGTGTTGGAGTCGGTCGGGCTCAGCGCCAATGCTCTGCGGAAGCTGTCTTCGGCAAGGCGGAGGTCGTTGAGCCGCATATAGACCAGACCACGCAGGTTGAAGGCTGCACTGAAATTCGGATCCGCCGCCAGGGCCTGCTTGAGCTCATCCAGGGCCACAGTGGTCTGGCCCTGCTCGAAGTAGCCTACAGCGAGCTCCAGCCGGATGCGCGCACGCCGGCGCTCGTCAGGCTCGTCCGAGTCGGTGACCATGTCGCGGGCGCCCATTGCGCCTTGCCGGGTGCCACCTGGATCGACGGCGCACCCAGCCAGGGTCACGACCAGACCCCCCATCGCCAGCCACAGACAGAGCAGATGCCCGAACTGCAGTCGAAAACTCGAAAACATCGACATCGATCAGACCTCCTTGAAACCCGCTGCGGCCACAGCGGCCGGCACCAGCCGGATTGTGCGCTGTTGCGCAATCCTGTCCGCCACGCCGGTACGGTCGCGCACATCGCCCGCGAGTTGGCCACACGCTGCGTCGATGTCATCACCACGCGTTTTGCGCACGGTAGCCACAAAACCGGCATCGGTGAGGATCCTGGCAAACGCAGCGATGCGCTCCTTTGGCGAACCACTGAGTCCAGCGGCCGGAAAAGCATTGAAGGGAATCAGGTTGAACTTGCACCAGATCCGCCCGCCGCCATAGGCCCGCACCAGTGCCACCAACGCCTGTGCGTGCGCGTTCTGGTCGTTGACGCCGTCGAGCATGCAGTACTCGAAGGTGATGAAGTCCCGCGGCGCAGTGTCAAGGTAGGCCACGCTGGCGGGCAACAGTTCGGCCAGCGGATACTTGCGATTCAGGGGCACCAGATGGTTGCGCAGCAGGTCGTCGGGCGCATGCAGCGAGACGGCGAGCGCGACCGGGCAGTCGCGCCCGAGGCGCTCGATCATCGGCACCACACCCGAGGTGGAGACGGTGAGCCGCCGCCGGGACAGCCCGTATGCATGGTCGTCGAGCATGGTGCGCAAGGCCGGCAGCAGCGCTGCATAGTTCTGCAGCGGCTCACCCATGCCCATCATGACCACATTGGAGATGACCCGATCATCCCGGCCCAACAGTCGACGCAGGCTGTGCTCGGCAAACCAGAGCTGGGCGACAATCTCGCCCGTGCCCAGGTTGCGGCTGAAACCCTGGTGCCCGGTAGAGCAGAAGCGGCATCCGACTGCGCAACCAGCCTGTGACGATACGCACAAGGTGCCCCGGTCGTCTTCCGGAATGAACACCGCTTCGACAGCATCCCCGCCGCCCACGTCAAACAGCCACTTGATCGTCCCGTCCGCCGAGCGGTGCTCGCGCAGCACCTTCAGCCCCTGGATGCAGGCGCAGGTCTTGAGCTTGTCGCGAAGTGACTTGGCGAGGTCCGACATGTCGTCGAACCGGCTGGCGCCCTTTTGATGGATCCAGCGAAACAACTGGGTCGCGCGAAAGCGCTTCTCCCCCAGCCGTTCGCAGAAAGCGGCCAAGCCCTCGAGATCATGATCGAGCAGGTTGGCCAACATGCCTTTCTTTACCGGGTGTAGATGGCCATGCCAGGGAAGAAGAAGGCGATCTCGGCGGCAGCAGTATCCGGAGCATCGGAGCCGTGCGCAGCATTGGCGTCGATGCTATCGGCAAAGTCTGCGCGAATGGTACCGGCAGCGGCCTTCTTGGGGTCGGTGGCCCCCATCAGGTCGCGGTTCCTGAGGACGGCGTTCTCGCCTTCCAGCACCTGAATCATGACCGGGCCGGATACCATGAAAGCCACCAGGTCATTGAAAAACGGGCGCGCCTTGTGTACAGCATAAAAGGCCTCCGCCTCGGCCCGCGACAGGTGCGCCATCCGCGCCGCAGCGATCTTCAGGCCCGCTGCCTCGAACCGGGCGTAGATCTGGCCGATGACGTTCTTTGCCACGGCGTCGGGCTTGATGATGGAGAGCGTGCGTTCAATGGACATGTTTTTTCCTGAGCTGTTGAAAGAGGGTTCGCCCGATAGGCAAAGCCCGGCATTTTAGCCTCAGCAAAGATATGCCTGCGCCTGGCAAGGGCTGTGCCGACAGTGGCCGCCACTGCAGGTGCGAGGGCAGATCAGCGACCCCGGCCGCCGCGTCGGCCATTGCCACCTCCGTTGCCACCTCCGTT
>Ga0105046_10000557_pt1 | contig 52761 bp, 45 predicted proteins | sample MAT03_FD_78385 | JGI IMG/M metagenome (GOLD analysis project Ga0105046, IMG submission 78385) | Freshwater microbial communities from Lake Fryxell liftoff mats and glacier meltwater in Antarctica - MAT-03 (megahit assembly) | ecosystem: Environmental > Aquatic > Freshwater > Ice > Liftoff... | reverse complement strand
GGAGGAATACCAGGGCGGCACCACGGCCGTCTCCAACCTCGGCATGTTCGGCATCAAGGATTTTGCCGCCGTCATCAACCCGCCGCATGCGACGATCCTGGCGGTCGGCGCGGGCGAGGAGCGGGCGGTCGTGAAGAAGGGGCAGGTCGTCGCCGCCACGATCATGTCGGTGACGCTGTCGACCGACCACCGCGCCGTCGATGGCGCGCTCGGCGCCGAACTGCTCGCGGCATTCAAGCGCCGCATCGAAAACCCGCTGGGAATGCTGGTTTGGAGCGCTTCAAGGTTGGATTGAAACGGTTCTGTTTGCTCGATGGCGAGGCGATCCGCCAAGAAGGCGGCGCAGTCCCGATGTGGTGCATCGGGCAAGCCGGCTGACCCAGCGGCGTCCGCCAGCGGCAAACCCTTCGGGCCGGGTCAATTCGAGCCAAATCCTTCGGTCTTTGTCTTGGTCCATGCACCACATCGACCTGCGCCGAAGCCCTCGACCTTGACGCGAATTGCCTCCGGCAGAACGATTCAATCCAGCCTTGAAGCGCTCTAGATCGGACTGCTGGCTCCGACCGGCAGAAAACCTCGTGCTGCCAATTCCTGGCCGACCGACTGCCAACTGCCGCAGGCCACGGCCGCGCCCCGCGACATCAGCTTGTCGGCGTGACCGTCATAGGTGTGGCCGCCTCCGGTGTAGCCGATCGCCAGCATGCCGGCCGCGACGGCGCCCTCCACGCCCAGCGGAGAATCCTCGATCACAACGCACCGGGAGGGGTCCGCCCCCATCTTGTCGGCTGCAAAGAGGAAGATATCGGGCGCCGGCTTGCCGTGCTTGACCATGGACGAACTGTAGATGGCGTCGCCGAAATAGGGGGCGAGGCCTGTGATCTGCAGGCTGTGGTTGATGCGCTCGATGGACGATGACGAGGCGACGCAGCGCGCGACCGCCAAACCCTTCAGAAAATGCCTCAAACCCTCGGTCTCGGCCAACTTTTCAGTGAAAAGCAGCTTGGTTTCCGCCCAGATATCGTCATGCGCGTGGTCGGGAAACCGGTGTCCCGTCAGTTCCCTTATCTTCACCAGGATGTCGGCCTGCTTCATGCCGATGCACTGCGCGATGATGTCCGCCCCGACACCACTCATGCCGTGTTTTTCGTAGACGCGTTCATAGGCTTCCGCAGCCAGAGGCTCGCTGTCGACCAAGACCCCGTCGCAATCGAAAATGATCCGTCTGTCTGCCACGCGAACCGGTCCTCTGTCTGAAATCTTCGTCTGTGGGGAAAGGACTATCGCCCTAGTGCCGGTTGCTTAGGCTTTTGCCGGAAGGCAGTGCCAGCGCCTCGACCATGGCGGGCCGCGACCGGGGATCGTCAGGTAACAGCCAGTTCGGCTCGGCGCCCAGGAAGCGATCCAGAAACGCCACGGCGTAAGACGGCATTTCCGCGGCGTTCTCCCGGTACGACCACCAGGTCCGCAGATCGTCGGCGCATTTGTCGATGGCAGGCGACTCGTTGAATTCCTGCTCGTAGACGGCCGAGATCGCCGACACGCAGAAGTTCGTATACAGGAAGCCTTCGGGCCAGAAGTCCACGATTTCGGCCATTTCCGCATCGACGCCGGTTGCCGGCTGAAGTCCCCGCGCGGTCGCCTTCGCAGGCTCGCGGCGGATCAACTCGCGCAAAACAAGGCCCGCGGCAAAGATGACGAAGTCGGCACGGTCGACCTGAGCGTATGCCTTCTTGGCATCGATAGCCTCGACCCAGTCGAGAAAGGCCCTTGTCAGTTTGAGGTCGTCGATCTCGAAGTGCAGTCCATAGGTCGAGGCAATCAGGCGGGCGTGGCTGCGGAAGGTAACGCGAAACCAACGCAGACGCCGCAACCGATGCCTCAGATCCGGCATCGACGCCAGTTCGACCTTGAATCGCATATCCATAGGCATCTCTCCCCCACAGAGATTATCATCGTTAGCCGAGCGGTCCAAATCGGGGGATAGGGCACTCGCCATGGGCTCTTCCATAAATATACATATTGACACTTGGAAAAACAAATGTTCTCTGATTGAGCGTTTCGGGAGCGCTTGTCGGACGCCTCGAAATTGGTCTGGGAGGAAAACCGATGGCTATATGGCAGTGGGGACTGCTTGCCCTATTTGGCGTGTGGGCGCTGCAGTCGCTGGGTGTCTGGCTGCAGATGCGCCATTACACCGATGTTTTCAAAGGCGTCACCAACCAATTCAACGACGGCTTCGTCGGCGCCGGCAATTTTCGTGGACGGTTTTCCAAGGGCACGATCGTGGTCGTGGTTGTCACGCCCGACCTGATCGTACAACGCCTGCTCGTGATGAGCGGACGCACCGTCTTCACCAAGTTCCGCAGACTTGAACAGTTCGAGGGGACGACCCTCGACGGACTCCGGTCCAATCCCGCAATTCTGGGTGAGGGGGAAACCGGTGTGGCCGAGGCCGTGAAGAGGGCGATCGATCAGATCGATCGCGCGCGGTCGGATCCAGGGAGACGGCCGGGCTTGTCCGGCTTGAACGTAGCTCGCGCTTAGCGCAACCGCCTTGCTGACAGGGACAACGACGCAAGGCGGCTGAAGGAGGAGATATGTCAGTCTTTACAATGTTGGCGCAGCATGCCGACATGGCCGTTCAGCACCTGCACGTGGCAGGGGCGATGGTCACGGATGCTGCTATTCATCACGGCCAGGTCGGTCTCGATCACACACGCGACCACCTCGTCATTCTTGCGCAGACGACCACCGAGGCGCCAGCGGCGGCCCCCGCGGCCGGCATAACCGTCGAGGAGTTCAAGGACAAGCTTCAGAACGTTACCCAGGAAGAACAGCTCGGCTGGCTGACGGCCGCCGGAAAGTACTTCATCGGTATATTCCAGGAAGGCGGCAAGGTGTTTGCCGGCTTCGTGACCGGCATCATCCCGACGCTCGTCGTCCTGATGACGGCCTTCTATGCCGTCACCGAACTCGTCGGCGAGGAGCGCGTACACGGTATCGCCCGCGGCGCGGGCAAGATCGCGCTCACCCGCTACACCGTGCTGCCGGTCATCTCGGTCTTCTTCCTGACCAATCCGATGGCCTATACCTTCGGGTCATTCCTCGAAGAAAAGCACAAGCCCGCCTTCTATGACGCGGCGGTCTCCTACGTGCATCCGCCGCTCGGCCTCTTCCCGCACATCAATCCCGGCGAATACTTCGTCTGGGGCGGCGTGCTGGTCGCCCTGCTCGAGCTCGAGAAGAACGGCGCGGTTGCGTCCGGCTATCACATCCAGGTTGCCATCTGGTACGCGATCGTCGGCCTGATCGTGATCCTTCTCAAAGGCATGCTGACTGAGCGGATCACGGCCATCATGGCCCGCCGCCAGGGCATTGAACTCTAGTTCGGGCCCGGGAGGACATCATGGCTAAGAAGTACAAGGCAGTTAAGATCACCCGCGGCTCGACCGGTTGGGGTGGCCCGCTGGTCATCGAACCCACCGAGCAGCGCAACAAGGTCGTTTCGGTCACCGGCGGCGGCATTCATCCGCTCGCCGCAAAGATCGCCGAGCTGACCGGAGCCGAGGCCGTCGACGGCTTCAAGGCGCCGCCCATCGAAAGCGAGATGGCCGTCGTCGTCGTCGACTGCGGTGGAACCGCCCGTTGCGGCGTCTATCCGCGCAAGCGCATTCCGACCGTCAACATAACGCCGGTCGGACAGTCTGGGCCGCTTGCCCAGTTCATCACGGAAGACATCTACGTGTCCGGGGTCAAGACGAACAACATCACCATGGCGGACGGTACGGACGTCGTCACGGCAGCAGGGGAGTCGATCGAATTGAGCACAAAACCGACCGATTCTCCCGCGGTCACCGCTGCAGGGACAGCGCCCGAGCTTGACGGCGGACTGGTCGGCTTCATCAGCCGCATCGGTCGCGTCATGGGCCGTGTCGTCGGCATCTTCTTCAACGCCGGTCGCCGCACCATAGACCAGATCGTCCGCAACGTGCTGCCCTTCATGGCGTTCGTGACGATGCTGATCGGCCTGATCCTCTACACCGGCATCGGCGACGTTCTGGCACAGCCCATGGGGCCGCTCGCCAACAACATCGTCGGTCTTCTGATCATCTCCGCCATCTGCGGCCTGCCGTTCCTGTCGCCGATCCTCGGCCCAGGCGCGGTCATTGCCCAGGTGATCGGCGTCGCCATCATCGGCCCGCAGATCGCCAACGGCACGATCTCGCCCGCAATGGCCCTGCCTGCGCTCTTCGCCTACAACACGCAGGTGGGTTGCGACTTCGTCCCGGTCGGCCTCGCGCTCGGCGAAGCCAAGCCGAAGACGATCGAGATCGGCGTGCCGGCGGTGCTGATCAGCCGCCAGATCATGGGTCCTGTTTCGGTCCTGATCGCCTGGCTGTTCAGCCTGGTCGTACTGTAACAAAAAGAGGTTCCGCCACATGTCTGTTCTCCTGAGAACACGGGTCACCGAAATCGGCCCGGAAGTGGCGGACCTCGCCGAAGGCGGCGTGGTCATCCTGTTCGCGGATGGCTCGCCGCCCGAACTCGCGGAAGTCTCGGTGCTTCACAAGGCCGAGACCGGTCCAAGCGACGACGCGCCCACGAAGGGTGCGTCGATCGCCGTCGGAGGCCTCACCGCGTCCATCACCGCAGTCGGCCCGGCCGCCTGGGCCAAGGTGCGCGAGATCGGCCATGTCGTGATCAATTTCAACGGCGCTTCCGAAGCGGAACGCCCGGGCGAAATCTGCGCCCAAGAAGTGGACCCGCAGGCGCTGATCGCAGAACTGAAGGCCGGCGCCGTCATCGTTGTCGCCGCGGCCAGACGCTAAATCGGCCGCAGCAAGTTTAGGATAGTCGTATGGAACGCTCGACGATCGTCAGAGTGCATGAAGGGCTGCATGCGCGGCCGGCAACGCGGTTCGTCAAACTCGCCAAGAGTTTCGAGTCGGAGGTCGAGGTCGTCAAGGGCGGCAAGGCCGTCAGCGCGAAGAGTTCCGTCAAGCTGATGCTGCTCTCGGTCAAGGAAAGCGAGGAGGTCACCGTCCGCGCCAACGGCGCCGATGCGGCCGAAGCCGTCGAGGCTCTCATCGGCTATCTCGAAAATCCGCGTGCCGGGCTTGAGGAGGACGGCGGTCCGGAGACAGCCCCCGCCCCTAGGGCCGAACTTGTATACCCGGCGACGCCAAATCCCGCCCAGCAATCGCCTGAGGGCAGGCTGCGCGGCATAGCCGCCAGCGAGGGCGTTGCCGTCGGCAAGGCGTTCGCGCACTTCCCGAAGGAGATCAAGGCTGAGCCTCGCAAGCTCCAGGCGGGCGAGACCGCCGCGGAGATCGAGAGGCTCCACGCCGCCGTGGCCCAGGTGCGTGAGCGGATGGCGAAGGCGCTGGCTGAAGCGACAATCGCGGAAAGCGACCGGGCGATCGTCGCCGCGCTGATGGACATCGTCGGCGACGAAGCCCTGATCGAAAGTGCGGAAGGCTGGATCCGGCAGGACATGGACGCCGTCTCCGCCGTCATCGGCGCGACCGAGGCCGCCGCTGCCGAATTCAACGCCGTCGAAGACAGCTATCTGCGCGCGCGCTCCGACGACATCCACGCTGTCGGCCGCCAACTGGCTCTGGCCCTGCTCGGAGAAGAAGAAGCTGACCTTTCAACCGTCCCCCAGGGCGCGATCCTGGTTGCCGACGACATCGGCGCGTGGGATCTTGCGCGCGCACCGCTGAAGCGCATCGGCGGAGTGGTCTGCGGCAAGGGAGGCGCCACCTCGCATATCGCGATCATTGCCCGCTCGCACGGCATTCCCGCGGTTCTGGGCCTTGGCGAGCGGGTCCGCGATCTGGCCTACGCCAAGGAGATCGCCATCGACGGCGCCGGCGGCTGGGTCGCAGCCGATCCCGATGACGCAACCCGCGCCGAGATCCTGCGCATCGCGGCGGACGCCAGCAAGGAAGAAGCAATCCTTGCGGCGTTCAAGGATACGGTTCCAACCAGAGCCGACGGGACCGTCATCGAAGTGGCGGCGAACCTCGGTTCGCTCGAGGAAATCGAAGCGGCCAAGGAAGCCGGCGCCATGGGCGTGGGCCTGTTCCGCACCGAGCTTCTCTTCATGCGGCATACCCATCTTCCGTCCGAGGATCTCCAGGCCGAGACCTATTCGACGCTGGCCAAGGCCTTCGCGCCCCATTCCGTCATCATCCGGACGCTCGACATTGGCGGCGACAAGCCGGTGTCGGGGATCGAGTTCCCGCAGGAGGAAAACCCCTTCCTCGGCTGGCGCGGCGTGCGCATGTGCCTCGACAGGCCGGATATCTTCAAGACCCAGTTGCGGGCGCTTCTGAGGGCAGCTGCCAACGGCAACGTCAAGGTTATGCTGCCCATGGTCGCGGATATCGACGAGGTCGAGCGGACAAAGGTGCTAGTCGAGGAATGCTGCGGCGAGCTTAGCGCGGCCGGCACGCCTTTTGCGCGATTTGACCTCGGCGTGATGATCGAGACGCCGGCGGCCGTCCTGATTGCCCCGGCGCTGGCGAGGCATGTCGCCTTCTTCTCGATCGGCACCAACGACCTGACGCAATACATCATGGCGGCCGACCGGCTGAACCCGGCGGTGGCACGGCTGAACGATGTCACCAACCCCGCTGTCATGACCGCGATCGAAATGACCGCAAAGGCCGGCGTGGAGGCCGGCATCATGGTCGGCATGTGCGGCGAGGCGGCGGGCCGGCCAGATCTGGCGCCCCGTTTCGTCCGCATGGGACTGACCGAACTCAGCATGAGCCCGTCCTCGATCCGGCGCGCCAAAAAGGCGATCGCCGAAGCCGCCGTTAGTTGAGATGCGTAAGCAGGCCCTCGAAAAGCCGGGTCAGTTCGTCAAAGCGGTCCGTGTCGAGCGCCGCGTCTATGCGCTCGCCGCGTACGTCGACCGCAAGGGTAGCGACTTCCATCAGTTCGCGGCCCGGCGCACCCTCCAGGTCGAGTGTGGCAAGGCCGCAGGCAATTGCAATCGCGGCGAGCGCATTCACCGCGGCGGCGGACTCTCGACGTTCCAAAACTTGTTGGTCGGTCGGCGTCGCCAGCCTTATCGGTTCGTGCTTGACCAATTCGACAAACAGGCGCGCGGTGAGGCCGGCGACGAGCGGCAGGCGATCCTCTTCGCTCATCTCGGAATGCAACCGCGCGATCGACCCGGCGTCGCTTTTTTTCAGCGCGTCATGTACGCTCGCGAAGTCGCTTTCGCGGATGCGAAAGCTGGCAAGATTCTTCTGCTGCAGCGCCAGCTTGGCGAGCCTGTAGAGATCGCGCCGGAACGCGCGTGCGCCGTCCAAGCCAGCATCGGGCTGCAGGCAAAAATATTCCTGCAGCGGCCGTGGCGCGAAAACCATCGAACCGCCGGGGGTTCTGATCGGCGCGAGGCGCTCGGCAAGCGTCATGACATCGTCGAAGGCGCTGACAGCGTGTCCGAGTATGCCCTCGATCTCGCGAACGGGAAACGACGGTTCTCCTGCATGCTTAGAGACTCTGGCCCGGGCATGATCGTGGCGATGTTCACGAACCATCGATCGCAGGTCCCGCAGCCGGTCCTTCAACCGTATCCGGACATCCTCGGAAATCTCTCGCAACATAGCGTTTCCTCTCCCAGTTCCGCAAACCGCCCGTCGCTCCATTGTATAGCTGTTCGGCTTATCTTCAAAGCAGTCGAGGCGACCGCATGCGCGACGAAAATCCAATTGCACTTATGCGATTGCTTGCTGTCTAAACCAGCGACTCTTCCGACCAGCCGGGCCGCCCGATTCGCGTTGAGGGTTTCCGCCACAGTCTTCAGGGGGATGAGATGGTGAAACAGTCCAATCCGTCGGGAGTACGCCGAAAGGGCACCGGGGCCATCGAAGACGCGGGAGCGCTCGTCACCGACCGCCGTGCCGACCGGCTTCGCATCCGAGCGGCGTGGATGTATTTCATCGAGCAGATGACGCAGAACGACATCGCCGAGGTTCTGGGCGTCGGGCGCATCACGGTGGTGCGGATGCTGGCGGAGGCTCGTGCCCGCAACGAGGTGAAGATCGCCATCGAAAGCGAGCTTTCCGAGATCGTCCGCCTGGAACGCGCGCTTGAGAAAGCCTTCGGCCTGCAACAGGCGATCGTCGCGCCGCTCTCGCATCCGGATGCCGATCCCATCCCACCGATCAGCGCCAGGACCGGGGCCTTTCTGTCCGACGCCATGCGACCCGGCATGCGCGTCGGCGTAGGCTGGGGTCGCACGCTGTTCAATACGCTGGCCTTCATCAATCCGAAGTCGTTGCCCGACTTCAAGGTCATATCGCTGCTCGGCGGCGTCGGCGTGGCGCGCGAAGTCAATCCCGCCGAGTTCGCCTGGCGCTTCGCGCAGGCCTTCCAGGGCGAGGGTTACCTGATCCCGGCACCAGCCGTGGTGGATAGCGTCGAAACGAAAATCGCGCTCATCGAACGTTGCGGCCTGCAGGACATCTTTCGGATGACGGACGAACTCGACGCGGTCGTTCTCAGCATCGGCGGCATCCGGTCGGCGACAACCTTCTACCGTGGCGGATTCCTCAAGGAAGCGCAGCGCGAGGAACTGGTTGCGCTGGGCGCTGTCGGCGACGTGCTCTTTCATCCGTTCAATGTGGACGGCAAGATCGTCGATCACCCGATCAACAGTCTCGTCATGTCGGTCGACGTCGATCAGCTGCGCAAGGCGTCGATCAGGATCCTCACGTCGGGAGGGCCGGAAAAGATCGCGGCCCTGATCGGTGCTATGAAGCTCATCGAACCGACCGTCCTCATCACTGACGAGGAAAGCGCCCGCCGCATGATCGAACTCACGGCCGGTGCTCCGGCGCCTCAATAGAGCGCCTCATCTCACGACGAGCACCGGCACCGGGCTATGCGTCAAGACTTCGGAGGTTTGGCTGCCCAGCAGGAGACGGCCAAGGCCTCGCCTGCCGTGCGATGACATCACGATCAGGCTGCAGCCTTCCGAGCGCGCCGCATCGACGATCGCTTCGGCCGGACGGGCATCCGGGACATGCAGAACCGCCGCAGCAACGCCGAGCTTGCCGGCGGCTTCCTTTGCACTGGCGAGAACCTTGTCCGCGAAGTCCTTCTGGCCTTCCTCGTAGCCGGCCATGTCGATCGGCCCGGGCGCCCAGCCTGCGGCGGCGGTGCTTGCGTAGACGGGAAACGGCTCCGTGACGGTGATGACCGTAACCCTGGCGTCGAGATTCTTGGCCAGCGTCAGCCCGTGGTCCACGCCCTTCCGGGCGACGTCGGATCCATCCGTGGAAATCAGTATGTGCTTGTACATCGCAGCTTCCTCTTCTGACGACAGACTATCAGAAGCGAGATGGGTGCGCGTTGATTCTGATCAATGTCTGCGGCGGTTTCGTCAGTCGTGCCCTTGAGCAAGCGTGCCGGTGTACCTAGTTTCGGGATGCGTGCGCCGTTTTTGAGCGCGCGCCACAGGACAGCCGAACGCATGAACACCGAGACAATCCTGCAATCCGTCGTTGCATTGCGATCCTCCGTTCCGGAAGACGCCTTCACGGCAGGTCCACTGGGCACGCTGCGGGAAGGCAGCGGCGTCGTCATACGCGACAACGGGCTCGTCCTGACCGTCGGCTACCTGATCACCGAGGCCGAGGAAGTCTGGCTCACGCGCCAGGATGGCAAGGTCATTGCGGGCCACCCGCTGGCCTACGACCAGGAAACCGGATTTGGCCTGGTGCAGGCGCTGGGGCCACTCGGTCTGACGTCGCTGGAGTTCGGCGACCTCGGGAAAGTCCGGCTCGGCGATCCGGTGCGGCTCGCCGACGGGCACGGCGAATCGGTCGACGCGAAGATTGTCGCGAGGCAGGAATTCGCCGGCTATTGGGAATATTTGCTCGAAGACGCGATCTTCACCGCGCCGGCCCATTCCTCGTGGGGCGGGGCGGCACTTGTCGACCATGACGGCAAGCTGCTCGGGATCGGCTCGCTGCGCATGCAGATGAGCAGCGCCGAGAAGGTGGCCGACATCAACATGGTCGTGCCGATCAATCTGCTGCCGCCTATCCTGAACGATCTGACGACCAAGGGCCGGGTCGACAAGCCGCCACGGCCCTGGCTGGGAGCCTTTTCCGCCGAGAGCGACGGCAAGGTCGTCGTCCTCAGCGTCGCGGACGGCGGACCGGCCGCGCAGGCCGGGCTGCGGCGCGGCGACATCATTTCGGAGATTCGCGATGGCCAGGTCGACGGGCTTGCGGACTTCTATCGCAAGCTCTGGCAATCCGGCTCGGCCGGCACAGAGGTCCCCATGCGTGTCCTGCGTGACGGGCGCGAGGCATGGCTTCGCGTCAAATCCGCCGATCGCAGCAGCTTCCTGAAGAAGCCGCAGATGCAGTAGCCTTAGAGCTGAAGCGCTCTAGAACAGGAAGGACGCCGTCGCCGGATCGGGCCCGACACGGCCGGCAGAAGAATCCATCGCGTCGATCTTCCTGATGTCTTCGGCGTCCAGCTCGAAGCTGAAGACATCGAAATTGGCTGCGATGCGGTCCCGCTTCACGGACTTCGGAATGACGATCAGTCCCTGTTGAAGATGCCAGCGGATGATCACCTGCGCTATCGACTTGCCGTGCTTCTTGGCGATGCCCTCGATCGTCGGGTCCCCGAGCAGCCGGCCGCTTCCGAGCGGGCTCCAGCTCTCGATCCGAACGCCTTTCTCGGCATGGAATTCGCGCTTGTCGCGCTGCTGGAAGCGCGGATGCAACTCGATCTGGTTGACGGCTGGAACCACCCCGGTCGCGCCGATTATGCGTTCCAGATGATCCTGGTTGAAATTGGACACGCCGATTGACTTGATCCTGCCGCTGTCGCGCAATTCAATCAGCGTTTTCCAGGCTTCGACATAGTTGTCCTGTCCCGGCAATGGCCAATGGATCAGAAACAGGTCGAGCTGATCGATGCCGAGCTTTTTCATCGACTCGTCGAAGGCCTTGAGCGCCACGTCGCGCTTGTGGGCGGCATTGCGCAGCTTGGACGTGATGTAGAGTTCGGATCTCGGAACCTTTGATTGCCTGATCGCCTCGCCGACGCCTTCCTCGTTGGCGTAGCCCTGCGCCGTATCGATCAGCCGGTAGCCGGCGTCGATCGCCCAGCCGACAACTTCCGCTGTAACGTCCTGATCTACCTGCCACACTCCGAGGCCGAGTTGCGGAATGGTCGTTCCGTCGTTCAGGGTTATCTGTTCCATGATGTCGATCCTTTCGAATATTTCCCGGGGCGCGCGGCAACACGCCGCACTTCTGGTTGGTACTGGCCCAGGTGTTGGTTCCAGGCTCAACCGGCCTGCGGACTGGCCAGTTCTTTTCTGAAATCGTCGAGAAGAGCGACCTGCCGGGCGAGGACTGCCAGCCTCTTCTCGCAACTGAGAATAGCCGCGGTCAGGTCGTCGACCCTGTCGCGCGACCGATCCGAGACACCGTCGTTCTCGATTGCGTCGACGAGGAAGGCGGCATCTTCCGTCGCCGACCTGTATCGGTTCTCAAGTCCGGCCTTTTCGACCGATATTTCATTTGTCAATTCGTCGAGGAGACGGGCAAGACGCTCGAGACGTCCAGCGTCCGTCGCATCGTCACGCTCGGCGCTTCTGGTGCGAAAGCCGAAGATAGACATCAGCCGGCCTGCCTGAGCGCTCCGCCCAGATTGCCTTCGGCTTCCTGAAGCAGTTCGGCGATGACGGGCGCCATTTTGCCGGCAATGTCGGGGCGAGCAAGCGCGAAGGCTACGTTGGCCTCGATGAAACCCTCGGGCGAACCACAGTCGAAGGTCCGTCCCTGATAGTGGAAGCCGTAAAAGCCCTGCTCCTTCTCGAGCTTCAGCATGCCGTCGGTGAGCTGGATCTCGTTGCCGGCGCCGCGCTCCTGACGTTCAAGGATCGCGAAAATCTCCGGCTGCAGGATATACCGTCCGTTGATGTAGAGGTTCGAGGGCGCGGTTTCCTGCTTGGGCTTTTCCACCATGCTGGTGATCTGGAAGCCGTTGTGGATATCGCCCCCTTTGCCGACGATGCCGTATTTGTGCGTTTCTGACGGATCGCACTCCTGCACCGCCACCACGTTGCCGCCGGTGTGGTCGTAGAGTTCGACCATTTCCTTCATGCAGCTCTTCTGCGACTGCATGATCATGTCGGGCAGAAGCAGCGCGAAGGGTTCGTCGCCGACGAGTTCCCTGGCGCACCAGACCGCGTGTCCGAGACCGAGCGGCTCCTGCTGCCGGGTGAAGCTGGTCTGGCCGGCCAGCGGCTGGAGGCGCTGCAGCTTGGCGATCTGGTCGTCCTTGCCGCGCTGGGCGAGCGTGTGGTTCAGCTCGAACTGGATGTCGAAATGATCCTCGATGACTGCCTTGTTGCGGCCGGTCACGAAGATGAAATGCTCGATGCCCGCCTCGCGCGCCTCGTCGACCACATATTGGATCACCGGCCGATCGACGACCGTCAGCATTTCCTTGGGAACCGCCTTTGTCGCGGGAAGAAACCGCGTTCCCAGACCAGCGACGGGAAATACTGCCTTGCGGATACGTTTCATGAGGGCTCCATCCTGCCTTCCGAAAATGACTGCCTGCTCAACGAGCCGGGTCGCACCATATCACCAGGCGAGCGTCCTGTTCAGGGCGCCTTCGCGGTGACGTTCAGCCTGACCGGGCTGAGATAGTCCTCGGTCGGGCGTCCGACGCCGACATAGCCGAAGCCGTGTCCGCGCACCTCTTCCTTGCGGTAGATATTGCGCAGGTCGACCAGCAGCGGCGTCTTCATGACCTGCTTCAGGCGCTTAAAGTCCATGGCGCGAAAAGCGTTCCATTCGGTGACGATGACAAGTGCATCCGCATCTTGCGCGGTATCGTATGGGTCGGTCCCGAAACTGACGTTTTCCAGCATTGTCCGGGCATTCGCCATGCCCTCCGGGTCGTAAGCCGATATCTCCGCGCCGGCATCCTGCAGCGCCTGGATGATGGTCAGCGACGGCGACTCCCGCATGTCGTCGGTGTTCGGCTTGAACGTCAGGCCGAGGATCGCGATCTTGCGGCCGCTGACGCTGCCGCCGCAGGCCGCGACGACCTTGCGCGCAATCGAACGCTTGCGGGTGGTGTTCACGGCGACCGTGGTTTCGACAAGCCGCAGAGGGCTGCCAAAATCCTGGGCCGTCTTTACAAGGGCGATCGTGTCCTTCGGGAAACAGGAACCGCCATAGCCGGGGCCGGCATGCAGGAATTTCGAGCCGATGCGCTTGTCGAGGCCGATGCCCTGGGCGACCTGCTGCACATTGGCGCCGGTCTGCTCGCAAAGGTCGGCGATCTCGTTGATGAAGGTGATCTTCATCGCGAGGAACGCGTTTCCGGCATATTTGATGAGCTCCGCCGTGCGCCGGCCGGTGAAGAGCAACGGCGCCTGGTTCAGGTACAGCGGGCGATAGACTTCCGTCATCACCTCCGTCGCCCGTTCGTCGGAGAGACCGATGACGATGCGGTCCGGGCGGCGGAAATCGTCGATCGCGGCGCCCTCGCGCAGGAACTCCGGATTGGAGACGACAGCCACGTCGGCCGACGGATTGACCTTGTTGATGATCTTCTCGATCTCGTCGCCCGTGCCGACGGGAACCGTCGATTTCGTCACGACCACGGTGAACCGGCGAATGAGCGGCGCGATCGAACGCGCGGCCTCGTAGACGTACGAGAGATCGGCATGCCCGTCGCCTCGCCGCGCGGGCGTGCCGACGGCGATGAAGATGACTTCCGCGTCCTCGATGCCTTTGGCGAGGTCCGTGGTGAACGAGAGCCGGCCGGCCTTGACGTTGTCGGCGACCAGATCGTCGAGACCCGGTTCGTAGATCGGAATCTGTCCCTTGAGCAGGGCAGCGACTTTCGGCTCGTCCTTGTCGACGCAGACAATGTCGTGGCCGAAATCGGCGAGACAGGCTCCCGAGACGAGCCCCACATAGCCGCTGCCGATCATTGTTATACGCATCGTTCGTCCTTCTCGCGCTTTGCCCCCAGGGCAACCCTTCTAATCAACAAGCGGCGTTGCCGCATTGCAACCGTGATTCCGAACCCGGTCGGATCATAGCCGCATAATATGTCAGTTTCCGATCACGGACGCCCCGGTTGAATCGATCCGCAGGCAGGTCAGCCTATGCGTGGCATAGGCGCCCGTGTCCAGATTGATCCGATTCGGCTTGAACTGAGGCTCGGCGTTCGGCGTGTGCCCATGCACCACAATCGCGCCGAAGGAGCCCGCATGGTCCAGAAAGGGTTTTCGTATCCACAGCAGGTCATCCTCCACCTGCTCCTCCAGCGAACGGTTGGGCATGACGCCGGCATGGGCAAAGAAATATGGACCGTAGCGAAAGCTTGGCCGCAGCAACCTCAGGAATTCCGTGTCAGCAAGCGGGATGGCGCGCGACATGGCCGCGCTCAAGATAGCCTCGCGAGACGGGTTCACACCGTAGGACAAGGCGGTCGCCGACCCGCCCCATTCGAGCCATTCGCGGTCGGAGATCTTGCCATCCAGAAAACGCAGCAGCACTGCCTCGTGGTTGCCACGCAGCGGCATGATCTTTGACTTGGTCGAGCGCAGCCTGAGCATCGCGATCACGGCGGCGCTGTCAGGCCCGCGATCAACGTAGTCGCCGAGATAGATCTCCAGCCGCCGCGCCGACGGCCGCGGTGCCCAGTCGCCATCGATCCGGTCATGGACTTCCCGCAGCAGATCCGCGCGGCCGTGGACATCCCCCACGGCATAAAGCACCGTCTTTGCATCGATGCCCGGGTACGCCGGAATCTCGCGCGATTCACCGGGCCCGCCGAACAGCCGCTTGAGCCACCCGGCTATGCCGCCCGACCCGCCCATAGCCGAGCGCGAAGCGTCAGCTCTGGGATACGTAAGAGCTGAACTTTTCATGGTGATAGTATTCGCTGTTTCCGACACTCGCCGTGTAAAGACGAAGGTTGTTCACGTCTGCCTTGTTCAGAAGGCATCCGACGATCTTCTGATTGACCAGTGGCGCGTTGTGCAGCGCGTCGGAGACGGTTGCGATCGAGGTCGCCCCCCACTCGACGACAAAGATGAAGCCATCGACCGCACCGGCGATCGCCTTTGCGTCGATGACGGGCGCCAGCGGCGGCAGATCGACAATCACGTAGTTGTAAGTCTGCCGCGCCGCCGTGAGCAGTTGGGCCATTTTGCTCGACCCGATCAGATCGGTCTTCTGCGCCGCGCCTCCCTTGCCCGCCGCCGGCAGGAACTTCAGCCGCCGCTCCTCGTCGGTGTGGATCAGGTCGTTGATCGGCACATTGTCGACCAGGAATTCAAAGAGGCCGCCTTCCGCCTCGGGGGTCACCTCGCGCGTCAATGTGGGGCTTCTCAAGTCCGCGTCGATGACCAGCACGGAGCTGCCGGACGCCGCAATCAGTTCGGCTATGTTCATCGCCGTCGTCGACTTGCCTTCGCCGGGCATGGACGAAACCACGCCGATGACACGCATCCCGTTGTCGGCCGGCGCAAAATCGATGGCGAGCTTCACCGACCTGAGCGTCTCGGCGAAACGCGACAGCGGTGCCCTTACCACGTGCTGGAACACGCCTAGATCGCGCGCGAGAACGCGCGCGTCCTGCTTGCGCGAGGGCATCGGACGCCGCGCCTGGGAGGGCGCCAGCTTGGGCAGGACGCCCAGGCACGGCACGCCGAGAATGCGTTCGATCTGGGCCGGCGTCCGGAACGTCTTGTCGGCAAGCTCCCGCCCGAGCGCGAGCATGAGGCCGAGCGCGAGCCCGCCCAGCCCGGCGAGCGCCATCGTGATAACCGACTTGGGCGAGGACTTCTTTTGCGCGGGCGTCGCCTGGGTCAGGACGCGCGCATCGGTGATCGGGAACGATTGCTGCTGAAGCGCGGACTTGTAACGGTCGAGGAAGCTCTCGTAGAGGTTCTGGTCGGCCTCCGCATTGCGCTCCAGTTCACGCAGACGCACACGTGCCTCCGCGATGTCCGAGGAGCGGGTCGCCGAGGTCTCGAGCTGTTGTGACAGGTCGGCCTCCTGCTTGAGCGCGACTTCCAGGTCGCTCTTGTAGACCTGCGCGATGCGGCCAAGCTCCTTGAGGATCAGCCCGTTGATGTCCTCCATCTGGCGGCGCGCCTTCTGGGCCGCTTCATGCTCGGCGCCGTAGCGGCGCGAGATGTCGGCCTCCTGCTGGGCGATTCGCGAATACTGCTGGCGCATTTCGTTGATGACGCTGCTGGCCAGCGAATCCACAACGGAGGCATTGGGATTGCCCGACGCGATCATCTGAGCGATCTGGTCATAGCGGGCGCGCCGCGTCGCCGTCTCCTTCTGCGCCTCGACCATGCGGGCGGAAAGATCGCTCAACTGGGCGTCGGACAGGAGCTGGCCGTTGCCGGCATTGGTGTCGATGATGCCGTTCTCGCGCTTGTATTGCTCGACCAGTTGATCGGAAGCGACGGCCTTCTCGCGCAGTTCGGCGAGCCGCCCCTCGAGCCAGGTCGACGCACGCCGCACCGATTCGTAGCGAGCGTCGAGTTTCTCTTCGAGATACGCGTTCGAGACGGCGTTGGCGACGTCGGCGGCCCGCTGTTTGTCTTCCGACGTAAATCCGATGGCGATGACAAAAGTGTCTGCGACGCGATCGACGGAGAGCCGTTTCCCGAACTCCTCCACAACGCCGCGGGGCACGCCGGCTTCTTCGACTGCGGCGGGCGGCGGGCCAAGCCTTACCATCGACCGGATGATGCCAAGGCCGCGCTGTGCGAGTTGCGCGATCATGTTCTGCGGCCGCATGAATTCATCGGCATCCTTGATGCCGATCTGGTTGATGACGGCGAGAGCGATCTTTTCCGACTTGATGATCTCGAGCTGGCTGTTGACGTCGACATCGCTCAGGCTCGGCGGCATACCCGACGCGTTGGAGTCGTTGCCCCCTATGATCTGGGCGTTTTCGACATCCAGATAGACGAGGGCGGTGGAGTCGAACATCGGCTTGGTGGTGACCAGGTAGCCCAATCCGACGGCCAGCATCGCCGCCAGGGTGGCCCCAATCAGCAGCGCGCGCCGTCTCAGGATGGCTACGACGTTGTCTACGCTGAGAATGCCTGACTCGGCTTCAGCCTGCGGGTGTGGCGGGGGCGATTCCGCGTGCCAGTTTTTCTGGAGCTGCACGAGCATTGGGCCGCATTTCCTATATTGCGCTGCACCAAGACTCTCGAATCCGTGACTTGGATCATTGTTCCTAAAACGCCGACCACCGGCGCCAAGTCACTGTATTCAAAAGTTTATCTTAGTTGCATCCTATTACCCGCGCCCCATAAGGCCAAGTTAGCAGAGTTTTGCTGCGGTGCAAGGGAGAGGTCCATGCCCTATCCCGCAGCCGCGTTTTCATCTTTGGCCGCTTGCCCGAGCGCTCGGCGTCGGGGTCCATGTCTGGAAGCGGTCGCCGCGTACCGACCTCCAGATGCCCCATGACGTTCCGGCGAAGGAAAGCAGCATCGCAAGCATCTTCTGGGCAGGCCCGAACCGCGCCGCGAGAAGGCCCGCGAAAGCGGCCGCCAGTATTGCCACCGTGACCAGGACCGTCGACGCCGCAAAGATCGTCATCATAGCAATCAGGAAGAAGATTCCTGCCAGAAGCAGGTTGTATCCGATCAGCCATTTGAGCAGCCTGTGCGACACGTAGCAGTATGCCAGCGCGGGCTTTGGCCAGATCTGCGGCCAGATAAGACGATGGACGTTGAACGCCTGGCAGGCGATCCTGATCTTGCGACGGAACTCGTCATAGGTGCTGGTCGCCGATTTTTCGAAAGCCAGCGCGGTGGGCGCCCGCACGACGCGCTCTCCGTCGATCAGCACCATCATCGAAACGTAGAAGTCGTCGATGATGTCATCCGGAACGACGTGATGCGACGCGCGCCTGATCGCGAACAGCGAGCCGTCGGCGCCGATAACGCTGAAGGCGTCACTCTCCAACTGCTTGATGGCCTCTTCGATGCGCCAATAGAGAGAGCCCGAACTGCTCATCGCACTCTCGTCGGGATTCGAATAGACGAGATGCCCACAGACGCAGCCGACGGACTGGTCGGAGAACCACGGCGCGAGTTCCAGCAGGGCATTTTTGTCGAGTTCCACATTCGCGTCCGTAAACACCACGATGTCGGCGGAGCATTTGTCGACCAGCACGTTCATGCCGTGGGATTTGCCGCGCCTGACCTCGCCGGCCACCACATTGATGCGGTCGGTGAACGGTTGGAGCCGCTCGCGTGTCCCGTCGCCCGCGCCATCCACATAGACGAACAATTCGCAGTTCGGAACGGTGTCGGCCAGCGCGATCATGTTGCGCGCTTTTTCGGCGATGGTGCGTTCCTCGTTGTAGGCGCAGACACAGATGGCAAACGACGGCAGCGGCTCAGGAACAACCGGTGGTTGTCGCTTTTGCCGAAACGGCAACAGGGACAGTGGATAGGTCACGAAAGGGTGGATGCTGAGCAGCAGGAATACGCCGAAAAGACCGATGCAGAGCCAGAATATCACTGTGCGGGGACCCTCACGACAATCGCCCAGCCTACCCCGCCACTAAGATTCCTGTGTTGACGCATACGCCGGTCTCACTCCGCTCGAAAGCGCCGCCGGCCAGCCCGTGCAAGACCTGCCCAAGCAGGCAGGCGGGATACCGCAGCCGCTAATGGGCCGCGAAACCGGCACGTTGTCAACGCTGGCGCCGCCAAAGACCTAGGCGGCTTCCAGCAAGTCGAGACCATCCGAGAACCCGAACAACCCCCGCTTGCGGATGAAAAGCGCGGGCAAATCATGACGCTACAGGCGCTTTGACTGAAACAGCGAGGTTCGGTCTCCTGCGGCATTTTGGACGCGCCCCAAAAAAACCCCACTCCGGACATTCCACCGACGCAATGCGTTCGCTATTCTTTCCGTGCTGGACTTTGCACTTTGGGATTGGGGTGGATCGCCGACGCGGTTTTTTTCGCGTCAACCGCCAACCGGAACGGTAAGACACCGTTCGGACCAAAGAAGCAGGACGATGGCAAACAACGAAAGACTTGTTTTCGCCGCTCCCCTCACTTCAACCGATCTTCCCGTTTCAGGCGCACCAACGACCTGGAGCCAGTCCGACGATCCCGGAAGCACCGTCAATGGCACTGGCGGAAACGATCAGCTTGCCGGCGGCGCGCCCGATATCACGCTGATCGGCGGTGCCGGCGACGACACCTACATCGTTTGGGACCACACCAACATCGTGGTCGAAAGTGCCGGCGCGGGTATCGATACGATCACGACCTATGGTCTGCATGGCTACTCGCTCGCGTCATCGCCGAATGTCGAGAACCTCACTCTTCTGGGCGGTGATCGCTCATCCGCCCGCGGCAACGACCTTGCCAACCTGATCACCGGCAACGATGTGAACAACCTGATCGACGGAGGTCGCGGCGACGATCATCTGATCGGCGGCGGCGGACAGGACACGTTCGTTGTCAGGCATGGGCAAGGCTCCGATGCGATCATCGACTTCGAGAGCGGCAAGTCCGGCGACACCGTGGCGCTGGACGGCTTCGACTTCGATGGTTTTGCAGATGTCGCCGCGTCGATGCGGCAGGTCGGCTCCGATACGGTCCTGGACCTTGGCGATGGGTCGTCGTTGACCTTCCGCGATACGCAGGCAACCTCACTCACTGCCGAAAATTTTTCGTTGAGCGTTGATACCGGTTCCCTGACGCGGACGTTTTTCGACGATTTCGACAGCTTCGAGCGTTTTTCGGACGGCGAAGGCACGTGGCGAACACGCTTCGAATGGTGGGGCGACGGGGCGTTCACGCTGTCGCAGAACGGCGAGCAGCAGATTTATGTCGATCAGGATTTCAAAGGGCTGACGGGCCAGGAAGAGGCCGATCCCCTCGGCTACAATCCCTTCACGATCGAGAATGGCAATCTCGTTATTACCGCTGAGGCGATCGACGACCCGGGTTCTGCGACAGGCGCCTTCGAGTTTACGTCCGGCATGATTTCCAGCCAGTCTTCCTTCTGGCAGACCTACGGCTATTTCGAGATCGCCGCCGAGCTTCCTGAGGGCGCCGGCGCATGGCCGGCATTCTGGCTGCTGCCGGTGGACAACAGTTGGCCGCCCGAGATCGACATCCTGGAAGCGTTTGGCGACCAGCCCAGCCAGGTGCACTCGGCCGTGATCGGTTCGAGCGGCACCGCGGAGGCTTGGTCGCAGGTCGACACTTCGGGAGGCACGCACACATACGGCGTGCTCTGGACTCCCTACGAGATCACCTTCTACGTCGACGGGGTGGAGACGATGTCGACGCCGACGACGAGCGAATTGCATGATCCTATGTACATGCTGGCCAACCTCGCCATCGGCGGTCCCTGGGCTGGCGACGCGGATCCTTCGTTGAGCGCCGACTTCAAGATCGACAGCATCGCGGTCTACCAGTTGCCGGAGTACACGCTGGAACATTACGCGCTGCAAGAGACAGCCGCCAATACGCGCTATTTCCAGGGAACCAACGGCAATGACACCGTGCACGGAAGCAACGCCAACGACGTGATCAACGGTCGCCTTGGCACGGACACGCTGATCGGCGGTGGCGGCGACGACTCATATATCGTCAACTCCAACTCCACGGTCGTCGTCGAGGCTTTCGACGGCGGCATCGACGAGGTCCGGTCCTCCATGGGTTTCGCGCTGCCGGATCACGTCGAGAACCTCTATCTGGTCGGCAACAACGGCTCAAAGGATGCAGCGGGCAACGCGCTTCCGAACATCATTGTCGGCAACGGTGGCAACAACGTCATAACCGGCGGTCACGCCAACGACATCCTGACCGGCGGCGGCGGCGCGGATACCTTCGTTTTCGAGCGCGGCGACGGGTCCGACATCATCACCGACTTCCAGGCGGGGACCGATGGCCGTGATGTCGTGCGGCTGGACGACTACGGCTTCTCGACGTTCGCCGACGTGCGCACGGCGATGACGGAGGTCGGCGACGATACGCATCTCGCACTGAGCAGCTTCGAGACGCTCGTCTTCCGCGACCGGCAGGTTTCGGACTTTGTCGAAGACGATTTTCTCCTGCCCGAGATACCCCCGGAGAGCCAGGTGTGGATCAGAGCCAACATCGGCACCGCGTCGGCCGACACGATGCTGGGCAGCGCTTCCAACGAGCGGTTCGAAGGCAAGGGAAACGCGGATGTCTTCAAGGGCGGCGTGGGCGACGACACCTATCTCGTGGATAACGACGAACAGCACATCGTCGAGCGTACGCGCGAAGGCATCGACACCATCGAATCCTACATCTCGTATGCGCTGCCGGACAATGTCGAGAACCTGACATTGCTCACGGCCGGCACCGTCGGCACCGGCAATGATCTTGCGAACCGCATCATCGGATCGTCGGGAACCGACGTGCTGAACGGCAAGGAGGGCAACGACTATCTCGTGGGCGGAAGTGGTGACGACGTGTTCGTTTTCGAGATCGGCATGGGATCGGACACGGTGGCCGACTTCAACTCCGCTGCCGGCGAGGCCGACACCCTTCGTTTCGTCGGCTACGGTGACGGCGCATATCTGTCTAACGACGGCGACGATTGGAGCATCCACTACAGCGGCGGAGTGGACACCTTCCATCTGGCTGGGGTGACCTCGCTGTCGCAGGGCGATTATGTTTTTGCGTGAGCCCTCTATTCATCCTGCACGGAGACCCGCAACCTTTCGCAACCGCACGAGCGGTGCCGGCTCCCGGTTTGATGCCCGCGCGCGAAAAATAGAATGCACTGGCAGGCGTCTTCAACGTCACACATCCAAGACTACATTGCGCCGCAATATTCTAATATTTTCTAGCAGTTGTCCAGCACAGCGCAGCGCTACTGTTCAGACATTTTATTGACAACTGTCAATCTAATTATAATACATACAAATACATCAAGTTTGCTGCGTCGCAGCATTTCAGCTTAAAAAGTAGTATATTTGTCGCATTTTCGATCACATTTGATACAACTACAGGTATGTCGAGATAATGGGGTTGGAAAATACCCACTTGATCGGGCGTTCGAACGATGATTTAAGTCTAGTGTTCGCGAAGGGGTGCTGCTGGGGTGGTCGCGTGCGGATAGCGTTGATGGAGACGTCCGATGCTAAAAGCCGAAAGTTCCCTGGAGACTCGAGGTCCGTCTAACGTCGAGTTGGTCGACGCCGGGTCGGCGAAATCTCATACCGGCGGAACACTCAAGAGAGTCCTCGATATTGCCATCGCGACAGCAGGCATAACCGTGCTGTGGCCGCTGATGCTGATGGTTGCGCTTGCCATCCGGTGGACAGACCCAGGCCCGGTGATCTTCGGCCATGAGCGGATCGGTCTCAACGGACGGCGTTTCAAATGCCTCAAGTTCCGGTCGATGATCGTCAACTCGGAGGCGGTTCTCAGGGAGCTTCTGGACCGCGACGCCGCGGCCGCGGCCGAGTGGGCGCAGTCGCAGAAGCTCAGATCCGATCCGCGCGTCACCAAACTCGGAAGGATGCTCCGGGAAACCAGTCTCGACGAGTTGCCGCAGCTCTGGAACGTTCTCAAGGGCGAGATGAGCATCGTCGGGCCGCGCCCGATCGTATCGTCGGAAGTGCGCCGCTACGGAAACCACTTCAAGGCATATGCGGCGACGAAGCCGGGAATCACCGGATTGTGGCAGGTTACAGGCCGCAGCGACTGCAGCTACGATGAGCGTGTCTCGCTCGATGTCGCCTATGTCGAAAACTGGTCGATCCTGCGCGACGTCTGGATCATTGCCAAGACCGTCGTCGTGGTTTTCGGACGCAAGGGGAGCTACTGACCCTACGGCTTTCCGTGCAATGTCGGCTTCTTGCCAATTCGGATATCCTCGGCAGAAGGGCGGCTATCCGACTTCCCCTCAGGCAATTTCTCGGACCACCATTTCCCGACCACGAGCATGGTTAGGAAATAGGCGCTTTCAATCACCAGAAGCGGCAGAAGCGCCGATACCAGGATGGAGTTCACGCCGCCGCCAACAGCAGCGAACGCGCCTACAACAGCCGGAACCATCGCGATGACGCCGACAGCAACAGCCGAGAGCCGAATCAGCCCGCAGCCAACGCCGACAGCCAGATATAGCAAAGCAATCATGCCGGTCATCGGTGCCCCTTCCGTTGAACCGTGCTTTACACGCCAGCGATTACGTTTCGCTGAAACAGAGCCGCCTGAAGCAAAGCGACCCTCATCTTCGTAGCAGTAGGGTGAATAAAAGCCAACACGTTGTCTTTAGATCCCCATTTCGAAGCTTTTCATCCAGCAGGAAGCCCGATGCCTGAAAGGAATTCACGATGGTGATACGATCCTCCCCTGACGCGGGTTTCGATGCGCCGCTGTTTTCCATTGTCATGGTTACCTTCGCGCGCGACCACCTCGTTCCGCGGACAATCGCGCAGGCAGCCAGGGTAGCGGGCTCGCGCCTGGCCGAGGTCGAGTTCATACTTGTCGACAACAATGTTGACGACATCGACCGATCGTCCTTCCTCGCGCCGTTTTCGCGGTGGCGGTATGTGAAGCTCGGCTTCAACAAGGGCGTGTCGGCGCGCAACGACGGCGCCAACACCGCGCTCGGGACCTACATGATCTTTGTCGACGACGACGCATTCCTCAATCCGGAAGGCGTACTCGACCGCTACGAGCAGGCCTTCGCCGACAACCCAAACGCGGCGATCGTGACGGCGCGCCACATCGATCATGCGACCGGGGATACGCCCCGCGCTTCGTTCCCCCATACCGACAAATCGCTGCCAAAGGACCGCCCCTTCAAGACCTTCCGTTTCCAGGGCAATGGCTTCGCGCTGCGCCGCAGCGTGTTCGACAAGGTGGGACCGATGTCGGAGGAGTTCTTTTATGGGCTGGAGGAGATCGACTATGCCTACCGTATCGTCGACGCCGGTTACGAGATCTACTACGAGCCGGCCTGCTGGGTTGTCGAGCACAACGATCCCGGCGGACGCAGGCCGCGCAAGGATGTCGAGGAGATGCGGCTGACGAACAAGCTGATCATCTCCTTCAAATATCTGCCGGCGGTCTACCTCCCGCTGAACTTCCTGATGTTCTCCGCATATGTGTTCTACCTCAACCGGGGACGCATCAATGTCTTCCGGTCCTTCGGCAATTTCCTGAAATGGGCGCGCGAGCACGGCAACCGGCGCAAGCCGCTCGGCCGCCCGGCAATCGCCTACATCGAAAGCTGCGGCGGCGCGGTGTGGAAATGACCGGCATTGGCAGGTTGAGGTTTGTGTCCGCAGCCACGATGCTCGCAACCCTTCTCTTCGCCGGCGCCGCGCAGGCGACGGAGATCGGCGCCTATCGTGGACCCGGCTGCGACGGCCGCGAGAAGATGCATGTTTTCGAGGTTTTCGTCGGCCGCAAGGTCGAGCGCACGGTCGACGCGCTCAACCAGGAAAGCTGGGCCGAGATGAAATCCAGCATCCCCTGGATCACCAAATGCTGGCGCGGTTCGGACATCGAGCTCACCCTCTCCGTTCCAATGCTGCCGAAGGACGGCGAAGGCACGCTGGCCGAAGGAGCCGCCGGGGCCTACGACGCGATCTTCATCATGACTGCGCGCGCGCTGATCCAGAACGGCCATGCCGACGCCGTCATCCGCATCGGCTGGGAATTCAACGGCGACTGGATGCCGTGGACAGCGATGCACGATCCTGGAAGCTACAAGGCCTACTTCCGCCGCATCGTCGGCATCATGCGCGATGCCCCTGGCCAGAAGTTCAAGTTCGAATGGTGTCCCAACCACGGACGCAAGGCGATGGACCCGACCCATGCCTGGCCCGGCGACGACGTGGTCGACATCATCGGCATGGATGTCTACGCGGAAACGTGGGGCGTGGAGAACAAGAGCCCACAGGAGCGTTTCCAATATTACCTCGACCAGCCGTTCGGCCTGAAATGGCACCGCGATTTCGCGCGCCAACACGGCAAGCCGATTTCCTATCCCGAATGGGGCGCCGGAACGCGCCCGGACGGCCACGGAGTCGGCGACGACCCGGTGTTCATTGAGGGCATGGCCGACTGGTTCAAGGAGGCTGAGCCGCTCTACCAGAGTTACTGGGACGTACAGGCGTGGGACTACAACGCCCAGATGTCCAACGAACAGTTCCCGGAAGCCTCAGCCATGTTCAAGCGCCGTTTCGGCGCGGACGGCTGACGTTTCGCGGCCACGCTTGCGCATGAAGACGAAGAGCGACTGCGCGAAAATCCTCGGCGTCAACGCCATGTAAGCGAGCCACATGCGTGCGACCAGCGCGCTGCCGAAGTTGTAGGATGGCTGGGCGTTGTAGCCGAAGCTGAAATTCTCGAAGCGGCTCTCGGCAAACTGACGCCGGATATCGCCGAGCGTATTCATCTTGTAGACGGTCGGGAAGACGTCATTGTCGGCGCGGCCGGCCGGCTGCGCCCTTTTCAGGATCTTGGCATGAAGCGCGTTCGGAACGAGCCGTGCGCCGATGCCGACGTAACCCCATTTGTTTGGAGTCCACGCGCAGTACCAGCCGCCGGGCTTCAGCACGCGTTCGAGTTCGGACACGAAGGAGGCGGGATCGTCGACATGCTCAAGCACGGCGTAGCTGTAGATGAGATCGGCGCTGCCGGTTTCGAGCGGCAGCCTGCCGCCAGGCGTGATGACATGCGCCTCGTCCATCGCATCGTTTGTCAGCACTTCCGTATCCACGTCGACCCCGATGATCTTGGCGCAACGCCCCCTGAGCGTCGAGATCGCATTCAGGTGCGGACCGAATTCGGGAAACCTGTTGCGGCCGGCGCCTAGGTCGAGGACGGTGTCCGTCGGCCTGACGAGTTCGTTCACCATCGAGAAAAAGAGGAGCCTGTCCTGACGATGCAGAAATCGAACCACCCGCCGTTCCGGGAACAGGCGGACCATGGGGTCCACGCGCGCAGCCATCCTCTCCTCCAGGTTCCGCGCCCCCGATGGCATTAACGCATTGGCCCTTCCACCCAGTCAACCGCAAATGGACACGCTTGGCCTTGGGCAGGCGGGCTACGACAGAAGTTCGGTCCGCATTTCGACCGCATCGACACCGGACGGGGGCGAGAAAATCAGCTCGTGGGCGGGTTCTTCTATGCGGTAGTAGCGCGACCAATATGATGAGCCCATCTCGAGCCTGGCATCAGCCGACCAGGTCAGTCGCGCGGCATGAGGCCCAAGGCAAAACAGGATGGCCTCGCCCGCGCGTTCGATCTCCCATTCGCCGGGCACGAGGAAGCGGCTCCGACGCTTCCCGTTGCCCTTCCATCGATCCCGGATGGTCAGAATTGACCCATCAAGTTCGGTCGTTCTTGAAACTCCGTACGAGGAGAACTGCAGGCTGCCCTCGCTGCGCTGCGCGCCATCGGCCTCCTGCCAGGCCCTGTCCAGCACGGCAGCCGCGTTCCTCCCGACCTTGAACGAATCGATAAAGGTCACAGGATGGGCGCCAAGAAATGCAGGGCCGTTGTGGGCCTCCCAACTGCGCAGATGATTTCGCACCTCGCCGGCCGTGTAGATCAGCGTGCCTGGGTCGACGAAAAAGCGATGCTTGCCGATCGAAGCTTCCACCGAGAGAAAATCGGCATGGCCGTGGCCGGGATTCTCGCTCGGACCGATCGGCCCGGCGTCCATGACGACAATCCAGTCATCCGATTTCAGCCTTACATATCCGCCTTCCGGCATGACATGGAAGCCGATGTCGCGATCCCCCACGATCTCCGCCGTCGGCGGGTTCTCGCCGAGCCATGAGTCGTTGAAGAGCACAGGATGCCCGTCGCCCAGCGTGAGCGCGGAAAGTGCGATCTCCATTGTCGCAAGCCTATGGTCGAGCAATGCGCCTTGTTCGTCCGACCAGACCGGCAGCGCACGGTAGATCCGGCAGCTTTCGATGGTAAGCGCGTGATACATCGCCGAGCGTTCTTTCGGCACGCCGTCGTCGCAGATCGTCTTTCGTACGATGGCATCGAAATTGTCCCGCAGGATTGCGGCAATCTCGCCGGGCACGCTGGCGCAGCAGAGAGAGAACAGAGCCAGCGCGGACAGGTTCCGTTCGAGGTGGTTGACGCCGATGTCCACCTCCAGATTGCGGAGGATGAAGGCTACGTTCAGCCTGAGGAAGTCCTCGATCTCCGCCCAGTCCTTGCCGCCGCGCGCGCAATGTGGAGCAAGCAGAAGCAGCGACGACAGGCCCAGCACGCGCCGCGAGGCGATGTAGGGATGCCATGCCTCATGGAAATCGCGGCTGTTCTCGAAACGGGCGACCGCGCGGAATGACCGGATGATCCGCGCGGCAAACGGAATTGCCTTGTCAGGATGGTTCTTCAGCGCAACCGGCAGATAGCTCATCTGCGAGAGGTTGGCGCGCCAGATCTGGCGGTCGCCCTCGTCCGCCTTGACCCGCCAGTCGATCTCCTCGATGGAGCCGAAATCGACCGTCTTGTTCATCAGATGAAAGCAGCCGTCGAAGGCATCCGGCAGCGTCTCGGAATATTCGGCGGCGTAAAAGGACGTCACGAGCTCCGCTAGCGCCGTAGCTTCCTTGACCGGTGCGAAGGGCGGCAGCGCGTCGGCGACTTTCTGCAGGCTCTGGCGGTAGCGGGGCGCTAGATAGGGCACGAGCATGTTGCGGATGCGCCGGTGGATGTGGCCGTAGAACTGGCGCGGCTCCATGCGCGCCATCGCGCCGAGCTTCACGATCGCGCCAGTCGCGATCTGCCTCATGCCAAACACTCCGTTTGGGTCATCTGGCAGGACATGAGGCCTCGCCTACCGGAGCCGCGTCGCGGATCACGAGCATGACGACGCGCCTCGCGGTCATCACGATCTGGGTGGTTTTGCTGATCGCGACCTTGTCCAAGGCCCGTAACAGTTCTGAAATGCGTTTAGCCATCCGGGGTCTGTGAGGATTTCTCTTGGCGCCCCGCCAGATCTTTCCTGTTCATCACGAACGCGATTGCCCAAAAGATGGCCGCCGCGAGCGTCGTCGCCAGCAGCGCAGCGCCGACCGCTCCGTCTATCCCGTCGCTGCGGATCAGAACCACCCCGATGCCGATGCGCAGCGCCGTGCTGATGATATGCACGGTCGTCGACAGCGATACCTTGTCCGAAGCGATGAAGAGTTCCGCGCCTATGTCCGCGATCGACCTCAGCAGCGGCAAAGCACCCATCAGCGGAAGTATCCGCCCAAGTTCGGCATATTCCTCGCCGAACAGGCGCACGAGCAGGGGCGACAGCACGGCGATCGCGCCCCAGGCAAAGACGCCGTAGGCTATCGAGATCGGCAGGATTCGCAGCATGAAGCGGTACATCGCCCCATGCCCCTTGGCGCCTTCGCGCATCATGCGCGCCTGCAGTGACATGCGCAGCGCACGTGGCGGATTGAACGCACCGTCCATCAGTCGCGACGCCAGCGAATAGACACCGACGGCCGCGGGTGTCGCGTAGTAGGAGAGAATCATCTTGTCGGATTCGACCTGCATCGAGGCATTGAGCCACAGCAGTGCGAAGCTCACGCCTTCGCCAAGCTTGAGGCCGGAAAATCCGAACCTTGGCCGTACGGCGTAAATCATCGTGTAGATCACACAAGCGATCATGGCGACGAAGGTCGAGGCCAGATACGCGGTCGCGAATGATTCCAGCGGCCGTTCGGGCGACAGCAGCAGGACACCGGCGGCCGAGATCAGCCGCGCCAGCGGCACGAACATGCCGACCAGTGCTGCCTTGAGCTGCTGCGAAAGGGCGATGAACACCTTCTGGCAGGCCGAGGCGATTCGGGCGAAGAGCACCTCCGAGATCACGATCGCGACGGGAAGCCAGAGTAGCATGTCGAAGCGCTGCAGCCAGACGGCGAGTAGTACGGCGCAGACGGCAACAGGCGCCGCAGTAATGAGGATCAGTGTCAACGCCATGCCGAAGTATCCGCTGGCCGCCTCATGCGTCCTCGCTATCGCCTTGAAGGCGACGCCATCGGCGCCGATGCCGACCAGGCAGCCCGCCACGGTCGCCACGGCAACGCAGAGCATCAACTGGCCGAACTGTTCAGCGCCCAGGCCGCGCGCCGCGGCGATGACGTAGAGGAGTTGCAACACGGTGGGGCCGCCGAGGCCCAACATCGCCCATGCGGTATCGACCACGGTGGCCCGCGAAACCCGGCCCTGCACTGCGCTGCTCACTTCAGCCACCGAGACAAGACTCCATCACGCGGCGAGCCCCGAACTGCGAGCCCAGTCAACGGTCATCGCGATGCCCTCGTCAACGCTGGTCCTCGGTATGAAACCGGCCTCGGCTGCCTTCTCCATCGAATAGGTGACGTCCATCGAAAACCGCTGCATGTCGTCGTCACTGGGCCTCAGCCGAAGATCTTCCTCGGTCTTCTTCATCAGGCTCTTCATCTGATGGCTGCGATTTGCCGCCGCCAGCACAAGATCGCGGTGATTGGCCAGCATGTATTTGCCCAGCATGCGGACCGGCCGACGCATGGCCACCTTGACGCCCAGATTTCGGTCAGGTGCCTTGAGCGGCGGGTTGCCGAGCGCGGCGTTGAACCGCTCGAGATAGGAGTTCCAGGTCGGAACTTCAGGGCCGTTGGCGTTGAACACCGCGTACGGTCCGACATCATTTTCGACAAGGAACTGCACGAAGCGGACGATGTCGCCGACATAGACGAGATTGCATTTGCCCTCGCCACGCTCGCCAAGTGCGGCCCACTTGCCGGAGGCGAACCGCGACAGATACGGTGTGGTCCAGAGATCGCTGAACGGTCCGTAGACGAGCGTCGGCCTGATGACGGATACGTCGAGACTTTTGTCGGCGTACTGCTCGCAGATGGCTTCCGCGTCGCGCTTGCCCTGGCCGTATTCGGTGATCGGTGACACGGGCTGCGTATCCTCGCGCACCAGGCCGGTGGCATCGCCATAGACCGCGACCGAGCTGGTGAAGATCAGCTTTTCCACGCCGGCCGCCTTGATGCGCTCGATCAGCATGCGCGTCCCGCCGGTGGTGACGGAGTTGTCGTTGCCCTTGGCCCTTGCACAATGGACGACGATGTCGACACCCTTCAGCGCCGCGTCGAGCGAGGCCTCGCTCATGATGTCGCATTGCACGATGTCGACCGGAAAGCGTGCGATGCGTGCAGCGCTCGCCCAGCGGCTGATGCCGGCCTTGACGGAATATTTCGACAGATAGAGCGCTTCGGAGATCCAGCCGCCGATGAAGCCGCCAGCGCCGGTGACGAGGATGACCGGTTTTTTCATGCAACCCATTCCTGATAACATTCGGGGAGATAGTCGGTCGCGGTCGCGTAGACCTCGTCGATCACGGCGAGCGGCGGCACGACGCTCTTCGCCTCAATGAGCAGCGAACCCGAGCCTGCCACCACCTCAAGGAAATTCATGACCATGCGCCGCGCGATGTCGGTGCGATCTGCGTTGCCGGGGGCCGAGATCGTCTTGCGGACGCCATCGGGCGTCGCGATCTCAAGTCGCGTGAATTCGTTCGTGACGCCGGAAATCGTTGCCTTGGTGCCCTCGACACGGAACTCGTTGGCGAGCTTGTTGAGGAAGCTGATCGAGACGTCGATCCGCGCGTCGCCCGCCGACAGCTGGGTCCGAACGAAGGCTTCCGGGCCGCCGTAGCCGTCCATGACGGCCGCATCTACCCGCGGCTGTGCGTCGAGCCACCAGCAGATGATGTCAAAGATGTGCACCCCGATGTCGAGCAGGGCGCCGCGCGGGCGGCCGTTGGGCCAGGGTCGCCGAAAGTTAAAGCCCGATTGCGTCGGCCAGTCGAACTTGTGGCCCTCCGCCCAGGTGATGCTCTTCACCTCGCCCAGTTTGCCCGAGGCGATGAACTCGCGCACGAAGGCATAGGACGGCGTCAGCCGGCGAAAATGGTTGGCGGTGAGGATCGCCCTGCCCTCGGCGGCGGCGATCATGGCCCGCGCGTCCTCGGCGGTTTCGGCGAACGGCTTTTCCACCAGAACGCTGATGTCGCGTTCGATGAGCGCAACCGTCGTGCCACGGTGGAGGTGGCTTGGTGTCGCGTTGACCGCGATGCGGATCGTGGACGGCAGGTCCTCTATCCGACCGACAAGCTGATCGGGCCGGAAACCGAATTTTTCGGCCGCCTTCAGACCGCGATCACGTGTCGGCTCGACAATCCAGGTAAGAGCCGAAAGGTGAGGGTTCGCTGCCAGAACCGGATAGTAGTAGTAGTCCGCTATCGCGCCGCTGCCAACGACAGCGAGGGGCATTGCCACCTGCATGGGCTTGGGAGTCCTTTCACCAACAGTGCTCCCACGCCCCGCAGGCAGATTACGCAAGCGGCGTGCGTACGTAAAGGATTTTGTGCAGCGCACATAAAAGGTTTGCGCGCTTTTCGGCTCTGCGCGTGCCTACTTGGAGGAATTGGCCCGCGCGGTGCATCGAGACAGGAAATGCACCCGCGAGGGTCTGTGCGCTGCGTTGCACCATTTGATGCGTCGTGGCATACAGGCAGCCGGGGATGGGGCTTTCGACATCGACGGAGCCTAAGCAGTTTGACGCCATTCCTTCCGCCATTTGCGCCGCGATGAGCAACGCGATCCCCTTAGGTTTTCCGGGCCAGCCGCAGACCCTGCGCGCGGCTTCCGCGCACGCGGCGACCGGCACTGTCGACCCGGCGGTCGCGCGCCGCGTCGCCAACGTGCTGCGCATTCATCTCGTCCTCGTCGTCGTCACTCAGAAGTTCGCGCTGCCGATCAGCGGCGAGATCCAGATCGCCTTTGCCATGCTGCTGCAATATGCGGTGTTCGGCATCTTCATGTTGATGGGCGTGCTGCGCGTGCATCTCGTGCGCGCGCTGATGGTGCTGGCCTTCGTCAGCTTCGCGATGATCGTGCATGCGGTGTACAACGCCGACGTCGGCTATTCGCCGGGGTCGCTATTCCTGCTAACCCTGATCCTGACCATGTATGCGTTCGTCGTCCCGATGGACGAGGAAAACTACAACCGCATCCTCAGGACCTTCCAGCTCATCGCGGTAGGCGCCAGCGTGCTTGTCTACTTCAACTGGGGAACGCAGTTCGCCGGGCTCGGCATGTTCAACCTGGAAGACTTCATCCCGGACAAGTTCCAGTACATCAACTACGTGTACATGAACAAGCTGGTGTGGAACCTGCCCTGGTACAAGCCGAACGGCATCGTGTTCCTCGAAGTTTCACATCTGTCGCAGTTCATCGGCATGGCGCTGGTCATCGAACTCGCGCGGTTCCGCAGGCTCAAATACGCCGCCCTCTATGCCGTGGCGCTGCTCTGCTCATTCGGCGGCACGGGCACCCTGCTCGTGCTCGCCTCGGCGCCCTTCCTGCTTGTCATGCTGCCGAGAAAATTCATCGTGGCCGTCGTGCTTGCCGCGCCCCTCCTGCTGGCAGTCGCGGCTCAGATCGGCGTGCTCGACAACTTCACCAAGCGGGCGACCGAATTCGGGACCGAAAAGAGCAGCGGCTACAATCGCTTCGTGCTGCCTGCGGTAACCTCGACGAACGCGCTGGAACGTGACGGGCTCGGCGGCCTGCTGGGCAGCGGCGCCGGCAGCATCCCGGCCGGCGATCCGACCAAGGGCGGCGTCAACGGCTTCGCGTGGAGCCCCTACGCCAAGGTGATCTACGAATACGGGTTGATCGGCTTCCTTTTGTGGTTGCCGCTGACGCTCTACGCCATCTTCAACCGAGGCATACCGTTCATCATCTGCTGGATCGCGTTCCTGCAATACAACTTCTTGAACGGCGCGCTGAACGTGCCACTGCACACGGTCTACTGTTACGTGCTGGCGGCCACCTATGTCATGATGCCCACGGCCAAGTCGCAGCCAGCCGCGGAGCCGGCACCCCGGCCACTGCGTGGACGTCGCCAGGCCAGCGCGTCCGCAGCCAATGTCAGCCCGGCGACGCCGCCGTCGGCTGGCCGGCCGCTTTCTCCCTGACGATCGGGAAATAGGCCTTCACCGCCTCCGTCGCTCCCTCGGTCGAGAAGTGACCGAAATCCGAATAGCGGAAGACGCCTGCGACCTTGAACGGGCAAAGTTCACCCTGGCAGAGAAACGTCATGGGATCGACGAACGTCGCTTCGCCATCCATGTTGGCCTGCAGATCAAGGTTGATGCTGGGGTCGACGTTTGTTGACCAAGCTGCGGTTTCGGTCTGGCCGGTCCGGTAGTTCAGCACGTTGACGTCCGCGCCGAATTCGGTGGATTGGCCGATCAGGTAGGTCCGGACGCCCATGCTCCTCAGCACGTCCAGCGTCGAGCGCACTTCACCGATGCCGCGCAGCTTCAATGACGTCCAGCGCGAGCTCAGGATCACGGTCTTGATGTTGTTCTGCTTGATCAGGTCAAGCGCATGCTTGTTGAAGTCCTGGCAATGCGGACGCGCGAAGGAATAGTAGCTGACGATCGGCGGACAGCCTGCCGCCGTATAGGCGATGACGTTGAACGGTATCGCGTCGGCGTTGCGGACGATGCCGGGAATGTAGTGCGCGGCAAACGAGTCTCCCCACAAGAGCGCAGTCTCGGCGTGGCCGCTTGTCAAGGTGCAGTCCTTCTCGGACCAGTCGCGCCATGACTGGTCGCCAAGCAGGAAGCAGGTGCGTTCCTTCCATTCCTCCTGGCCCGCTACGGCCTGTTCCTTGAAGTCCGGATAGCGGAACGCGAACCCCCCGGTTGCCATGCCCGCCAACCCGATACCCGTCACGACGAACGTCGCGGCAGTGGCCATTGCAAACAGCCGTCGCCGGGGAAAGACATTGCCGCGACGGCGGAACGGCTGCTCGACGAAGCGCCATGATATCCACGCCAGCAAGAAGCTGGCTGCGATGATCAGCACCGATTCAAGTGGCGTCGGGTCACGCAAGGTGACGTAGCGAAGGAAAACCGCGATCGGCCAATGCGCCAGATAAAGCGAATAGGACAGAAGCCCGACCGCCACCAAAGGCTTCCACGACAGCATGGCGCCGGTGACGGTGTTCCATCTTGTCCCGGAATAGATGACCAGCGCAGCGCCAAGACATGGCGCCAGCGCGTTTACGCCGGGAAACGGCGTCTCTTCCGTATAGCTCAACACCGCGTAGAGGATCAGCCCGAGGCCGAGGAAACCGAGCGCGTCGGCCAGCCACTTGCGCGCCGGCGCGAGGGGAGGCGTCAGCACAAGCATGGCGCCGAGCAGCAGCTCCCAGGCGCGCGTCGGCAGAAAGAAAAAGTTCGCCGTCGGCGCGGTCGTCGTCGCATACACGCTGAGCGCGAAGGAGAGCAGCGCGACGGGCAGGAAAACCAGCAGCCACTTGGCCTTCGCAAAGCGATAGGCAAGATACATCGCGATCGGCATGAAGATGTAATACTGCTCTTCGACCGCCAGCGACCATGTGTGCAGCAGCGGGCGCAGCAGCGCGCTCGGCTCGAAATAGCCGGAGAATTTCCAGAAATACATGTTCGAGACGAACAGGGCGGTCGCCACGGCGCTCTTGGAGAAATCCTCGAAATTGGGTGGCAGCAGAAGGACGCTCGCGGCGATCGTCGTCAGACCGATCATGAAGAAGAGGGCCGGGAAGATGCGCCTGACGCGCCTTTCGTAGAAGTCGACGATCGAGAAGCGGCCTTCCTCGAGATCCGAAAGAAGCCGGAGCGTGATCACGTAGCCGGAGATGACGAAGAACACGTCGACGCCGACAAAGCCGCCGCCAAAACCGGCTATGCCGGAGTGGAAAAGCACGACGGGAAGGACCGCAACCGCCCGCAGACCGTCGACGTCGGGGCGATACTTCATGTTTTCCTTCGCGTCGACCACCCGGCCACCACTCAATGTGCCTGTTTCGAGTCCCATTCCCCTATCCTTGCCGAATAAACGAGTGAAATGAGTGAAAGCAAAGCGAAAAAGGCCGCATAAATCCAAAGAAGCGCAACGGGCCCAGGCCCATTGAGCATCGCCAGCAGGGCATAGACCGCGGCTCCAGCAAACGCGAATTGCGCAATCCTGCCAATAAGCCGCGTTGCGTTGAGGTAACTCAGGAACAGCGTCGCCGGCTGGTAGAATCCGCTCAGAAGCACGATGACCGCCGCCACCGGAATGGCCTCGTCCGGCACCACATTGTTGGGACCGAGCAGCAGATGGAATATCTCCTGCCCGAAGAAGAACACGGCCGCCGCCGGCACGGCGCTGGCCGCCACGCAAAGGCCGGTTACGAGCGTCAGGCCCCGCCGGGCTTTCGGCATTTCGCCCGAAAGAAGCTGCCGGCTGATTCGGGGCAGGAAGATTTCGGCCAGCGTCCTGGTGCCGGCCATCGCCAGGCGACAGACCTTCATGATGCTGTCGAACATGATCAGAGCCGGGCCAACACCGAAGAGCGCCGTCACGACGGCATATGGCGAGTTAAGGACGAAAAGCTCCGACAGGGCAAAGGCAAAGGATGCCCGGAAGCGCTTCCAATGCGCGGCGAGACCTTGTGCGGTTGCAGCCAGCATCGCCGGTTTCCAGAGGGGCGACTTTCTCAGCGCCAGCATGAGGACGACCATGAAGCCAACGACGATCGCGGTCGTCGCAATGCCGAAAAGCAGGAAGCTGCTTGTTGTCCAGAACAGGCCGAGCGCCGCGATGAACAGAAGCCGCCGAATGATCGATATGAACGCGAAGCGCCGTCCGAGGTCGACCGACCAGACGGTCGACTGCAGATCGAACGACCAGTACGCCGTGAACAGGCAGCCGAACAGGTAAAGCACGTTGCCCAGGTAGTGGACGGGATCTTCGACGCCGAACCATAAGGGTATCGCGAACGACAGCACGACAAGCAGCAATGCCTGTGCGCCAAGGAAACGGAAAATCTCGCCGCCCGCGGCCGGCCCGACACCAAGTGATCCCGGGCGCAGCGCCATGTAGTTGGCGCGGCCGATCGCCTGGTCTATCGGTTGCACGTAGAAGCTGACGGCCGTAAGGAACACCACCTCGGCGTAGCGCGCCTGGTCGAGGCCCCGCGCCAGCACCAGCATCTGGATCAGCGTGTAGCCGAGATTGAGCACCGTATGCACGATGTGCAGGGCGCCGAAACCGGTTGCCCATCCGACGATCCGGCGCGTTCGGCAACCGAGAGCTAAATCGGTCACGTTGGTGTCATCGCGAAAGGCCTCGCGTCCCTGAATTCCCCAGGCCTCCCATCAGCTATTTGCGCGTCGAGGACGCGACCGTCCATGTCTGGAAGCGTTCGCCGCGCAGGGACTTGTAGACCCCGAGCGCGGTTGCCCACATCGCGACCATGATTTCCCAGATGCCGGTCAGGACGGGCAGGTCATAGCGGCTCGCCGCGAAAGCCGACGCCGCGAGTATCGCCACATAGACGAGCATCGGCATGAAGCCGCCGGCCAGCAGCACGATGGCCACCGAAGCAGCCGCACCGACAACCAGGAAGTAGCCGGCAAGCCAGCGGAGATATTTGTGCGACAGGTATTTGTAGATCGACAGTCCGTCGAGCTTCGCGACCTTCGGCCACAGCAGTCGGTGGCAATTGAAGGCGCGGCAGGCAATCCGGACCTTGCGGCGGAATTCGTCCTGGCGAACGCTTGCGGCACGCTCGTAGGCGACAAAGTCCGCGCCGCGCACCAACCGGTGGCCCGCGCACAGGATCGACATCGATGTGAAGAAGTCGTCGATGATATCGGCCGGCGTCGAGCGATGCAGTTCCCGCCTTATGGCGAAGAGCGACCCGTCAGCGCCCATGACCGATCCGGTGTCGCTTTCCAGTTGCTTGACCCACTCCTCATGCCTCCAGTAGAGCGCGCCGACCCTGGCTGTCTGGCTCTCGCCTGAATTTTCGTAGAGCAGATGTCCGGTGACGCAGCCGACCTCCTTGTCGCGGAAATATCGCGGCAGGTTGCGGACGGCCACCGGGTCGATCATGACATTGGCGTCGGTGTAGATGACGATCTCGGCCTTGGTCATCGAAAGCAGCCGGTTCATTCCGGCGCTCTTGCCGCTGCGGCCCTCGGCCAGCGACAGCGTGAACTCGCCCTCGACGGACCGAAGCACTTCATTGGTGCCATCCGAAGACGAATCGCTGTGTATCAGCAACTGGCAATCGCCAAGCGCGTCGCGCAGCGCGCGCATGTTCTCGATCTTCTGATCGATGACGTTTCGCTCGTTATAGACGCAGCACACGACCGCAAAACTCGTCGGCTCGGCCGCGGTCGGATTGAGCGGTTTCCTGCTGAAACGCCGCATCAGCATCAGCGAGAGCGGATAGGTCACATAGGGATGCACGACCAGCAGGACGCAGACCACAAACACCGCGATCAGGACGATCATGACTGCGATGCTCCTTGCGCCAGCTGCCTGATGTTCAGGTGAGCATCAGCCGTTTCGAATGTCCCGTTCAAGGCGCCCGACTTCATCGATCCCGCATCCGGTATTCTCGCATTCATTCTCCGGGCTACCTCGCTATCCTGCCCCCATCCCGCCCACATCAATTGACGACGTTGCGGCCAGCCGACGCAGCGATCGTCGTCGCCCCGACCGCCTCGATGAACTTCATGTATCTGACGATCGCGGCATTGCCGATGTAGATCACGTCCTTGTTTCGCACGGGGAAGGACGACGCCATGAAGAATCCGCCGCGATCGCGAAGGTTGAACTGATAGATGACGGGAATGTGGTCGCCCTCGAACTGTTCGACCGGCACGCCGAGCCTGGCCGCGGTCTTGCGGCTCTCCAGACGGTAGACCAGCACGGCGCCCGGATTTGCCCGCTCGTCCATGAGTCCCCCGGCCTTGCCAAGTGCATCCGACAGGTTGATCGTCTCGTCGGCGAAATCGAAGCGGCCGTTGTCGTTGGACGCTCCGAAAGCCGTGAACGAGTGCGGCTCGCGATAGACGTAGATCGTGTCGTTGGGCAGGACGTAGATGTTGTTGGACGGCTCGCGCACGAGCTTCTGGAAGTAGGCCGTGGCCTTCTTCTTTCCGCGCTGAAGCGTGACATAAGTCTCGTAGCCCGGCTGGCGTGGACCGCCTGCCTTGGCTATAACGTCCAGGATGCGTTCGCCGTCCGAATTGATCTGGAATTTCGACGGCGAGTTGACGTCGCCGAGCACGCTGACCTCGGAGGACGTCTGGGACTTCAGCGAAACCACGGCCTGCGGCTCGATGGCACGGCTTGCCAGCCGCTGTTCGATGATCTGCTGGATGGCGGCGGGCTCCTGCCCGGCGGCATGGATCGAACCGGCATAGGGCACCGAAATATTGCCGGCGCTGTCGACCTTCTGGTCGGGCAGATTCACGAAGTTGCCGGCGCTGTTGGTCGATTCCAGCGGTATGAACAGGCCACCCTGGCTGGCCTCGAAAATGGTGACCGACACGATGTCGCCGACGCCGATGCGAATCTGCGCAGGTCCCGGCCCCCTGAAGCCGCCGAACCCCGACTCGGGCTGCGACTTCTCCACCACCTTGACGATTTCGGGAGTGACGTTGACGACTGCGTGAGGCGTGCCCGCAGGCGGATTCACAGCAGCGTAGTTGTTAAGTCCGACCTCAGGTCCCGCCGAGGGAAACGCGGTGCAGCCAGACACCGCGAGGACACAACCCAACAGAATCGAAAACGGGGTCGAGATCGACTGATACAAACATGCCTCTCTTCAGCCCCACGCGCAGAGTATATGTGCACCGCACAAATGCGGAGTCCAGAATGTGCCTAAGCCGCCTCCATGGTCGAATTGGGAAACCGGTGTTGCCTATCGAACACACAGCAATGCTACCGCGACGCCAAGCTTCCGTCCAGAGCGGCTGTTGGGACAGAAATCCTGGTCCAATATCCAGCAGGCGCCAAACAAAAACATTGTCGTTAAATGATATTGATCGACGGAACTCTGTAGAACGCCGGCAGCTCTCCCGCATGCCGCTTGCGAACCGTGCTAAATTGCGCCGTCCCCTCCTCGGGGAAGGTCTTTACGAATGCCTCGCATTCTGCAACTGTTTCTTTCAGATTGCACTGCAGCAATTGACAGCCGCGAGTGCATCTTCCGCTGACCTCTCGCGACTTCTATCCGCGTCTAGTCGATCGAGATGACGGATGCGTCACCGATCAGAGGATTGCATGACGCTCGGCAAGAGACCCCATTTTCGTTTCGCGCTAGGTTTCCAAAAGCCGTCGGACGCGGCGTCGCGTGCTGTATTTGCGTTGCGGCGCGGAGCCGGCGGATTGGTTGCTCTGTCTGCCGTCTTCAACCTGTTCATGCTGACCGGGTCCCTCTTCATGCTCCAGGTCTACGACAGGGTTCTGACCAGCGGCAGCCTGCCGACCTTGGTCGCCCTCCTCGCGCTGGTGACTGGAATCTATGCCTGCCTCGCGATGCTCGAAACCATTCGGCTTCGCGCTTCGACGCGTATGGCCGACTGGTTCGGAGACGAGATCGGCCCGACCGTCGTCCGGTTGACGATCGGCGGCGTCACCGGTGGCGGGCAATCTGGTAATCCGATGCAGGATTACGACCGCCTGCGCGGCTTCATCGGCTCGCCCGCGGCGATCGCGTTGTGCGATTTGCCGTGGCTCCCGCTCTACCTGCTCGTCGCCTTCCTGTTTCATGTCTCGCTCGGGTTTCTCGCTTTGGCAGGTGTCGTCGTGCTTTTCGGCATCGCGGCGCTGAGCGACCACCTTGCGCAAGCACCCGTGGCGCTGGCCAACGCGGCGGCGGCGCGCCGGGCGCGCGTGGTGGACACCGCGGCGCGCGCCGGCGAGACAATTCTGGGGCTCGGCATGCGCGGCGCCTATCTTCAGCGATATGGGCAGGCCGACGCGGATCTCAGGCTCGCGGGGCGCGATGCGTCCGACCGGACGGCGCTTTTCGTGGGGCTGTCGAGGGGGATCCGGCTGTTCCTGCAATCGGCGTCGCTGGCGCTCGGCGCCTATCTCGCGCTGCGCCACGAGATCACCGCCGGCATGATCATCGCGGTTTCCATCGTCACGTCGCGGGCCCTTGCGCCTGTCGAGCAGGCGATCGGCCACTGGCATCAACTCGTTTCGGCGCGGCAGGGTTGGGCGCGGCTCAGCGCGGCGTTGGCGAATCCGGGCAACGGACAGCCGCGGACACAACTCCCCAGGCCAAACGCCTCGCTGGAGGTCGCGGACCTCGCGGTCGCCGCGCCGGTTTCCGGCAAGATCTTGCTTAGCGGCGTCAGCTTTTCGCTCCGTGCCGGCTCATGCCTCGGCATCATCGGGCCGAGCGGGGCCGGCAAGTCCACCCTGGCGCGAGCCCTTGTCGGGGTTCTACCGCCAGCCAGGGGGAGCATTCGGCTGGATGGCGCGGAGCTGTCCCGATGGGACCCCGACGACCTCGGCCGCCATGTCGGCTATCTGCCGCAGGACATCGAGCTGTTCGATGGCACCGTCGCGGAAAACATCGCCCGTCTCGCCGTAGACCCACAGTCTCCCGCAGTCCTGGAGGCGGCCCGCAAGGCAGGCGCGCACGCACTGATCTCGGGTTTTCCCGACGGCTACGACACGCTCTTGGGGGCCGGCGGCATCAATCTGTCCGCCGGCCAGCGCCAGCGCATTGGGCTTGCGCGGGCGTTGTTCGGATCGCCCTTCCTGATCGTGCTCGACGAACCGTCATCGAATGTCGACGTGGCAGGCGACGAGGCGCTGACCGGTGCGGTCGAAGCGGCCAAGCGCGCGATGAGCATCCCGATCGTCATCGCGCACCGGCCAAGCACGATCGGCGCCTGCGACCATGTACTGGTCATCGCCGACGGCAGGCAAACCGCCTTCGGGCCGCGCGAGAGAATCCTGTCCGGGAACGGACAACGTGCTGTCCGCGTGGCAGCCTCATGACCCGTCAGCCCGCCCCAGGCGGCCAGCGCCTTCTCGATCGGGAGCTTCTCGCGGGCGCCTTCGTCTGCTTCCTGCTGGTGGGCGGGTTCGGTGCCTGGGCCGCGACCACCCACCTCGACGGCGCGATCGTGGCGAGCGGCCAGCTCGCGGTCAGCGGCAACGTCAAGCAGATCCAGCATCGCGACGGCGGAATCGTCGCGCAGATCCTCGTGCGCGACGGCATGCGGGTGGAGGCCGGGCAGGAAATGCTGCGGCTCGACGACTCCGCGCTGCGTGGCAACCATGCGATCGTCGAAGCGCAACTCGTCGACCTCGTCGCGAAGCGGCGCAGGCTCCAGGCCGAACAACTGGGCGAGGCCGACATGGCCGAAACCAGGCCCATGCCCATCGATGGGCTGGAGAACGAACTTGCCGGGGCGCTGGCGGCGGAGACGGCGCTGTTCAAGGCGCGCCAGACGGCGATGGCCGGACAGAAGGCGGGCATTTCCGAGCAGATCAGGCAGCTCGGCGCCGGCGTGAAAGGGCTGCAGGCGCGGCTCGCGGCGACCCACGACCAGGTCAGGCTGATCGGCGAAGAGCTGGCCGGCGTGGAAGCGCTCATGGCGCAGGGGCTGACGACGCAGAAACAGCTTCTGGCGCTGCAGCGCGCGCGGGCCGAATTGACCGGCACGGTCGGCCAGCTCGAAACGGAAATCGCACAGTCCAACATCGCCATCACGCGCAGCGAACTCGAAATGTCGCAGATCGATCTCGTCCAGCGCGAACAGGCGGAGCGCGACCTGCGCGATGTCGATGCCCGGATTGGGGAATTGATGGAGCGGCGCACCGCGGCGCGCGACCTGCTCGACCGGCTGGTGGTTCGCGCACCGCAAGCCGGGCTTGTCAGCCAGCTCGCCGTCCACACGATCGGCGGCGTCATCGCGGCTGGCGCGACGGTGGCGCTGATCGTCCCCGATCGCGACCAGCTGGTCGTCGAGGCGCGCATCCGTCCGTCCGACATCGACCAGGCAGCCATCGGACAAAGCGCCGAGATCAGGCTTCAGACCGCCGATGCCCACACGCTGCCCGTTCTCGAGGGCAAGGTGACATCGATCTCGGCCGACGTCATCGTCCAGCCAGCAACGGGGGAGACATATTATCTGGCGCGCGTTTCCATCTCGGACGAGGCCCGCGTGCGCCAGGAGCGGCAGCTCGTGCCCGGCATGCCGGCCGAAGTGTTCCTCGCCACCACCCATCGTCGCACGGCGCTGCAATATCTGCTCAGTCCGCTGACCGACAAGCTTTCCCATGCAATGCGCGAGAGTTGAGACCGAATGCCGCGACCGGCAGTCACCCCGACATCCGATATCAATGATACGGGGGACCAACCTTGGGCTCGAGGAAGGCGCGGAGCGCTAATGGTGGGGCTTTCCGGTCGTTCCGGGGCATGGATGGTCTGGACGGCGGCGCTCGCCCTGGCGCTGCTGACCGTGCTTGCAGCCATGGCCGGCCATCTGTGGTTCGGCGACATGGTCACGTTCGTGCGGCCGCAGCTTGCGCTAGCGACACTGCTCGCCCTTGCGGTCGCGGTCTTGCTCGGGCGCTGGATGGCCGGCGCTGCTCTCTCGGTGGTGCTTGCACTGAACGTCCTTCCGCTTGTCGTCAACGGGATTCCTCCCGCGCCTACCGCCGGTGGCTCGAACCTGCGCATCCTCTCCGCCAATGTCCTGTTCGACAATCCGACGCCTTCGCGTTTCTCCGATGTCGTCGCGGAACTGGCGCCCGACATCATCGTCACGCAGGAAGCCAAGTACGAATGGCCGAAGATGCTCGCGGGATTGGCTGACTACCCCTATCTGGTCGGTCCGGAAATCTCGAAATGGAACGGCAATCTGGTGCTCAGCCGCCATCCGCTTCGCGCCCGGCTCGTGGCCGATATGCCGCCTTCGGGCAACGAACTTGGCGGCGGAGAGGCGGTCCGCGTCGAAGCAGATGTTCCCGGCCATCCACTGCCGCTCGTCATCTATGCGATCCATGCTCCTACGCCGCGAACGTTCGAGGGCTGGAAGGCCCGCAACCGCTACCTAGAGGTGCTGGCCGAGCGGATCGCATCCGAGCCGCGCGGCACTCCGGTCGTGTTGGCCGGCGACTGGAACACGCCGGTGTGGTCGCCGGCCTATTCCGGTACGCTGTCGCGCTCCGGGCTGGAGGCCTCCGAACGGTCGCTGTGGCCGGCGGCCACCCGGATTTTTGCAAGCGTGGCGGCCATCAACATCGGGACGCCGATCGATCACATCGCCGTCTCGGAGGGCATCGGCATAGCCGGCTTCTTTGCCGGTCCCGACTTCGCCTCCGATCACCTGCCGGTCGTGGCCGACCTCAAGCTTCCCTGAGCCGACAGCATACCCTGCCCGGCAAGCGCTGTCACCGCGTCTTCCAGATGCCGGATGCTCGACGTTCCCAGCACCACTGTCGTGACGCACGCCCGCGAGGCGGCCTGCTGCAAGGCCAGCGTCGGCGCAACGCCGGGCTGCAGTCGAATGGCCTCGCGCGCCAGCACGCCGATCGACTGTTTCCTTATCGTGTCCGAAAGACCGGTCTCTATGGCCGCGTCGATCACGTCGAGCGGAAGTTCAAGCAGTTCCACCCCCGGAACTTGCAGCGCGGCCCGCAGCGCAGGCAGATCGTCGCAGGAGATGCCGAAATGCGCGATCTTGCCGTCCGCCTTGAGCCTTGCCAGCGCGTCGCCTGCAGCCGCACTGATCTCCGCGGCCGGAGGGCTGTGCAGCAGCAGCGCATCGATCCGGTCAAATCCAAGCCGGCGAAGGCTTGCCTCGGCCGCTGCAACGATATGACCGGGCGAAAAATCGGTGCCGAGATTGCCGTCCCGGCTGTGCGCGACCGCGTCGCGGGCGGGCCTCATTGCAGCGATCAGGGGTTTGAGCAGCGGCTTGAAGGGCCGCAACAGCCGCATCTTGCGCGAAAACCTCTTGCCGACCTTGGTGACGACGAAGGCCCGCTCCCTGCTGCCTGCAAGCAGCTTGCCGATCTCGCGCTCGCTATCGCCCTGGCCGTAGATGTCGGCCGTGTCGAACAGATTGACCCCGAGATCGAGCGCACGCTCCAAAACTGCGCGAAGGTCGCGCAGCGGAACCGGATTGCCGAGCGACCCGATGCGGCTGCAACCGAGGCCAAGGACGGGCAGAGCCTTGCCGTCGCGTCCGAATTCGCGCCGCATCATGGGCGATCTTCCTTCCCGGTCGGCGACACCCCTTTCGCCTTTGCTGCAATGCAACCAAAATCGCCCACTCGTGTTGCAATTGCTAACACTAGATGGAATAAGATTGCTCGGCAACGGGGCGAAACCACCGCAGCGAAAAGCTGCGCGGAGGCGTGTTTTTCGTGCTCGGTAGCCTGTCGGATATTCAAGACTTCAACGGAACAAGTGACGTCGTCATCGTCGGCGGAGGCGCCGCGGGACTGACTCTCGCGCACGCTCTGGGCGTCGCCGGGCAGCGTGTCATCCTGCTCGAAGCGGGTGGCGGCAAGAAGACGAAAGCCTCCCAGGACCATTATCGCGGGGAACTGGTTGACGCGGTCGCCCATCCGCCGACGCACAACTACCGGGTCCGCGCGATGGGTGGCACGAGCACCATCTGGGGCGGCCGGGCAATTCCCTTCGACGAGATCGATTTCGAACGGAGAGACTGGGTGCCCGGTTCGGGCTGGCCCTTCGGGCGCGAAGAACTTGCAGGCTATTATGCGAAGGCAATGGACGCTTCCGAGGCCGGTCGGATGGAATTCTGTCCCGAACACGCCTTGCCCGGCAAGCAAAGTGAACTTGCGCCGGGGCTCGATGGCCAGGTCGTCCAGACGACCATCGAACGCTTCAGCAAGCCGACGAATTTCTGGCGGCGTTACGGCGAGGAACTGAGGAACGCGCCGAGCGTCCTCATCGTGAAGAACGCCCCGGTCACGCGCATCCAACTCTCTTACGATGGGACCGGCGTCGACCATGTCGAGGTGGCCCAGCCGGACGGCAGTCGGATTGCCGTTCGCGGGCGCTCATATGCGCTTGCGCTTGGCGGGCTGGAAACCACGCGGCTGATGCTTGCGTCAAACGACATCCGCCCGGATGGCATCGGCAACGAAAGCGGCCATCTCGGCCGCAACTATATGAGCCATCTGTGCGCCACGGTCGGCACCCTCTCCTTCAACGGGCCGCCCGACGGCATCGCCTACGACTACGCCCGCGACGACGACGGCATCTATGTGCGCCGCCGCCTCTGGCTGACCGAGCAGGCGCAGCGCGAATTCGCGCTTCTCAATACGACGTTCCGAACGCATCTGCCGGAGCCCGCCGACCCGTCGCACGGCAATCCGATCCTGTCGGCGATGTTCCTGGTCAAGGACATGGTGCTCTACGAATACAGCCGCAAATTCGTCGAGAACCCGGTCGGATGGAGCGGCCGGTTGCGGCATGTCGGTAACATCGCCCGACAACCCGTGAGACTGGCCGGTTTTGGCGTGGACTGGCTGCGTCGCCGCACCTTTGCCGACCGCAAGCTGCCCTCTGTCGTGCTTGGCTCGCGCGACAACCGCTACGAGCTTGAGTTTCACGCCGAGCAGGCCCCGAATCCGAACAGTCGGCTGACGCTCTCCAGCGAGCGGGATGCTCTCGGCGTGCCGCGCCTGAAGATCGACTGGCGGATCACCGAACTCGATCTTCTCAGCCTGCGCAAAAGCTACGAGCTGCTGGCTGCCGAACTCAGGCGAAGCGGCGTCGGCCGGCTCGACTTCGACGCCGAGAAATTGCGGGTGAAGGCCCAGCGCCATGGCATCGTCGGCGGCCACCATATCGGCACGACCCGCATGTCGGCCGATCCTGCGGCAGGCGTGGTCGATCCTGAGTGCCGCGTGCACGGCGTGTCCAATCTCTACGTGGCAAGCGCCTCGGTGTTTCCGACGTCCGGCCAGGCCAATCCGACGCTGACCCTGCTTGCCCTGACTTTCCGGCTCGCCGAAAGGCTCGCGGCTCGGCCCTGATATGCCAGGGCTGTGATAAGCGGGGACAGTCGTCGGACGCGGCTTGACCGGAGGTCACAGCAGGTTAGACAGCCATATCCACTCAAGCGCAGTGCAGGCCCATGCTCATTCGTGAACCCGTCGTCGAAAAGCCGAAGAATCCTGTCAGGACCGCGGCCTACGAAGCAGAGTGCCGGGAAGCGCTGAGGCCTCACCTCGACGCCGTCATCGAGTTGGCCGTCAAGGCCGGTTGGAACCGCGACATCGCCGGGTTCAGCCTGATGTATCTGTCCGCGAAAGCGGTGAAGCCGGCCGAACGAAACGCCGCTTAGCCCTTCATGACAGCCGCACTACGGGAATCACCGACCGCTCTCAGTAGCGCACGACGATCCGGGTGTTCGCCAGGCCTTCGGCCTTCACCAGAGAATAGAGGATCGCGGCATGCTGTGGCGCGAGACGAATGCAGCCGGCCGATGCCGGTCGCCCCAGCTTGCTGGTCTGGTTGGTCCCATGAACCGCGTAGTTGCCGTTGTAGAAGATCGAATAGGGCATCGGCGCGTTGTTGTAGCGGCTTGACCTGTGATTGCGGGACAACCACTTGGCGCTCCAGACCCCGGTCGGCGTTACTTTTCCCCGGCGAGCCGTCGAGACGGGCCAGCGGCCGACGACCGCGCCCCGGTGCATCACCGTCATCGTCTGCGTCGAAATATTGACGTTCGCGGTAACGGTCGCTGACAAGGCTATCTGCTGCGACAGCAGGAGCGTGCTTAGGATCGTCAGCAGACTCAGAAGTCCCTTCATGGCAGGTCCTCATCCAGACGTTAAGCATCCTAAGTAGCTGAAAATCCGTTGCGATTTTCTTGACAAGGCGGCGTCTGCAAGTGACAGTGTTGGCTCCGCCGCTCACTTTTGCGTGTACGGCGGTAATCGCGCAAGCCGGCGAAACGCCGATCCAGCCTGACAAACAATCAAGTTCATTGATGTGTCAGCAGTGATCCACGAGTGGCAGATTGGCGGTTCCAAACCGCCGCGCGAATCTATATATGCGACCGCTTGCCGCAGCCTGCGGGCCGCCATCGGAATTCGCGGGTTCGACGCAATGAACGATCAGTCAGGGACGGGTCAACTTTCCACGCATGCTGCCGAGCCAGCCATTTCCGCAAAGGCTCTGGTGAAGCGGTTCGGCGACGTCAAGGCCGTTGACGGCATCGACCTCGTCGTCCCGCGCGGCATGATCTTCGCCATCCTCGGGCCCAACGGCGCCGGCAAGACCACGCTGATGCGGATGCTTGCAACGCTGGCGCGCCCCGATGCCGGCAGCGCCACCGTCATGGGGCACGATCTGCTCACCGCGCCGCATGAAGTCCGCGCTTCCATCGCCATGACAGGGCAGTTCGCTTCGCTGGACGAAGACCTGACGGGTCGCGAGAACCTCGTCATGCTGGCGCGCCTGTGGGGCTTTCGCGGCCGCGCAGCCAAGGCGCGCGCCGACGACCTGCTCGCCGCCTTCGACCTTTCAGACGCATCGGGCAAACAGGTGAAAGCCTACTCGGGCGGCATGCGTCGGCGCCTCGACATCGCCGCGTCGCTGGTCGTGACGCCGGGCGTGCTCTTCCTCGACGAGCCGACCACCGGCCTCGACCCCAAGGCGCGCAAGGATGTCTGGCGGATGATCCGGGGCCTGGCCGATTCGGGCGTCACCATCCTGCTCACGACGCAGTATCTGGAGGAGGCCGATCAGCTTGCCGCGCGCATCGCCGTCATCGACCATGGCAAGAAGATCGCGGAAGGCACAAGCCGCGAGCTGAAAGCCGCCACCGGTTCCGGCTTCCTGCGCGTCTCGCTCGCAGACCCCACGCGGTTCGATGACGCCGCTACGATCCTTGAACGCAGGCTCGGCCAGACCGTCCAGCGCAGCTCGGAAGGCGCGGAACTGTCCGTGCTCGGCGGCACCGCGAAAATCGCGAACGAGGCGCTTGCCGACCTCATCGCGGCCGGCATCGAGCTTTCGGATTTCTCGATGGGCCAGCCCAGCCTCGACGAGGTGTTCTTCGCGCTGACCGGCCAGCCGGCCTCCGACGACGGCAGCAAGGCGGCCGTGGCATGAAACAGACCGCTTCCACGCAATTGCTGCGGAGGGTCGAGCGCCCGCGTGCGCCGTCCGCCTTGTCCAACGCGCTCGTCTTCGGCTGGCGCGCCGTGCTGAAGTTCAAGCATGTACCCGAGCAGCTCTTCGACCTAGTCATGACGCCGATCATGTTCACGCTGCTGTTCACCTTCGTGTTCGGCGGCGCGCTGGCCGGTTCGCCGAGCGAGTACCTGCAGTTCTTCCTGCCAGGCATCCTCGTGCAGACCGTCGTCTTCAACTCGGTCTATTCGGGTATGGGCCTGTCGACCGATCTCGACAAGGGCCTGTTCGACCGCTTCCGTTCCCTACCTATCTGGTCGCTGGCGCCATTTGCAGGGCTGATGGTCGGCGACATGCTGCGCCACCTCATCGCCGGCGGCATCATCCTCACCATCGGCCTGATCCTCGGCTACCGGCCGGAAGCGGGCGTTGTCGGCGTCGTCGCCGCCTTCATCCTCCTGCTCTCCATCGGCTTCGGCGTCGGCTGGATATTCATGGTGCTCGGCCTCATCATCCGCACGCCGATGACGGTGATGACGATCGGCTTCACGGCGATCTTCCCGCTGGTGTTCGCCTCCAACATCATGGTCGATCCCGCAACCATGCCCCGCTGGCTGCGCGCCTTCGTCGACGTCAATCCGGTGTCGCTGATGACCACGGCGCTGCGCGGCCTCATGGGAGGCACCGCAACCTTGACAGAGATCGCGCTCGCGCTGATCGCGCCGGTCGCGCTGACGCTCATCCTGGCGCCGGTGACGCTCTGGCTCTATGTCCGCAGCGAGCGCTAGGCCTTCTGTGGCAGGGCGCGCCCGTCGCCGTCGACGCCCGACACCGGGCCATTCGGCTTGAAGACGTGCAGGCGCAATTCGGTGCTCAGTTCGTCGCCCGGATTGAGACGCAGCAGGTTTGTACCGCGTATCTTCGCGTCGGCGAGACCGCTGGCCGACTGCGTCGTGTTGGGCTCGATGCCGATCATCCTGCCCCGGCCATGCCAGGGCGGCTCCGGCGTGCCCTCCAGCTCGTACCAGAGCCACGCGCAGGGGAAGCGCGCCGCATCCCAGGAGAGCGCCGCGGCGATGGAACCGTCGAGCCGCCGTGTCACAGCCCATCCCGTGGTGAAATCATGCAGATATGCCATCGCGGCAATGCCGCCGTTCGGCCGCGAAACGTCAACCGTCTGCACCTTTCCCGCGACCATCGGCCAATCTCCAACGGATCCGGGTGCCAGTGGATTGGCGGCTGGATCGTAGCCGCGATCCACGGTCACGCGCCGCGCGCCCGTCGTGATCTCCACCGGGCCTGCCAGCAGATCGGACCCGAACGTCGCGTGATGTCCCCACATGACCTCGACCGGCCGCGCGCCGTTCATCTTCAACCGCTCGCGCACGATCAAAAGGTCGCCCTCGACGGTCAGTTCGCGCTGCATCTCGACCGGAACGCTGAAGAAGCGTCGCGTCAGCCTGATCGCGTTCGCCTCCAGGGAAAAATCCCAGGGCGAGATCGATGCCTCGCCATGGAAGCCGTGAAAGATGCCGCCGAAGTCGCAGGCGTCGCCGCCATTCGGGAACAGCAACGGCCAGCCGCCCGTGAACCGCTTCAGCCAATGCGTCTCGTCGCGCGCCGCAAAGCTCGCGATCGGCGCATCGATCGGGTCCCACGGAACCTGACCAAGCACCGACAGGCCCGACGCGAGATGCCTGACCTGAATGATCGTGCCGCCGACGGCAGGATTGACCGTCACCCGCAACTGGTCGCTGGCGATGCTGACTTCGCCCGTCATTTGACGGCGCCCGCCATCAGCCCGCGGATGAAATATTTCTGGAACGAGATGTAGAGGATCAGCATCGGCGCGCTGGCGATCACCATGCCGGCCATGGTCAGCGGCACCTGGTTGTTGTAGCGCCCCTGGAAGACGCTGATGCCCGCCATCAGGGTGCGTTTGGCATCTTCCTGCAGGAAGATGATCGCGATCAAGAGGTCGTTCCAGACATAAAGCGAGTTGACGACGAGCAGCGTCACCAGCGCCGGCGCCGACAGCGGCAGCACTATCCTCGTCAGGATCGTGAAGTCCCCCGCCCCGTCCATGCGCGCCGACTCGAACAGTTCGTTGGGAACGGTGCGGAAAAACGTCGTCAGCAGGTAGACGGAGAACGGCGTGATCAGCCCGGCATAGATCAGGATCGCGCCCTGATAGGTGCTGATCAGGCCGATCCGCGAATAGAGCACGAACAGCGGCACGATCATGACGATCGGCGGCACCGCCATCAGCGACGTGGTCATGGCGAGCAGGATGTTGCGGCCCTTGAACTCCATGCGCGCGATCGCATAGGCCGCCAGGCACGACACGATCGTGCTGAGCACGACCGCGCCGGCGACAAGGATGAAGCTGTTGAGCATCCAGGAAAGGAACGGGCTGTCGATCAGCACCGAGCGAAAGTTGTCGAGCACGGGCGCGTCTGGAAAGCCCAGCTTGTCGATGGCGTATTCCTCGTCGGTCTTCAGCGCGGTCGAGATCATGAAGATCGTCGGCACCAGCGCCAGGAAGGCCGCGAAGAGCAGCACCGCATGCTTGGGGAGGTTGGCAAGTTTCATCGTGTCGCCTCGTCGAGAGCCGCTCGGCGACGCGCCCTGAACAACGGGAAGATCAGCGCCACCGACACCAGGAAGAGTAGCACCGAAGCCGCTGCGGCGATGCCGGGCAGGCTGCCGCGGATCAGCGCGTTGAAGATGTAGAACTCCACGACGACCGTTGATGTGCCCGGCCCGCCGCGTCCGCCGCCGATGACGTAGACATAGGCGAACACCGCCGACAGCATGGTGATGGCGCTGACCACCACGTAGAACTCGATCACGCCGCGCATCTGCGGAAGGATGATGTAGCGCGCGCGCTGCCACCAGTTCGCGCCTTCGAGCTTGGCCGCTTCGATGAGCGCCTCGTCGAGGCTGAGCAGCCGCGCGAGGAACAGGATGATGCCAAGCGCGGATTCGCGCCAGATGATCAGGATCATCACGGTCCAGAGTGCTACATCCGACGAGCCGATCCAGTCGAGCGCCATGAAGTCGAGGCTGAGCCACCGCAGCACCTCGTTGACCGGCCCGCTGAACTGGAACATGCGCTTCATCACCACCGCGATGATCGGAATGGCCAGCACGAAGGGCACGAAGACGATGATGCGGTAGAGCTTCCAGCCGGCGACCCTCTCGTAGAGCAGGATCGACACCAGCAGCGAGATCGCCACCATCGCGGGAATGGCGAGCAGCAACTGCACATTATGCAGCACCGATTCCCAGAACAGGTCCTGGGTCAGCACGAGCTGGTAGTTGCGCAACCCGATCCACGGTCCATCGATGCCGCGCACCATCTTGAAGCTGAATTCGAAGATGCGCACCAGCGGATAGCCGAAGACGAACAGCATCAGCCCGACCAGCGGCGCGACATACAGGTAGGGTGTTAGCCGGGACTTTCGGTTCATATCGGGGTGGCCGGTCCTTTTCGACGGCGTGATCCTGGCCGAAAAGTCGGCGACTTTTCGAAACCATGCCACCCCGCCGTCGAGCAGCGAGAAACTTGCAGGAAAACAGGCCGGAGCGCCAATCGAGCGCTCCGGCTGGCGTTGTCAGGCCGCCGAAAGGTCGACGACCCACTTCTGGTAGTTCTCGACCAGATCCGGGTTGAAGTCGCGCCATTCCTTGGCGGTGTTGGCGGCGAGTTCGCCGGCCTGCTCGCCGGTCATCGAACCCTGCACGATCTGCTGGCCGGTCGGAATGGCGGCCCGCTCGTAGAACTGGCCGGGCATCACATTGGTGACGTTCGCGATGTTCGCCTTCAGGCCCCAGTTTTCCCACATCGAACGCACCGCGGCGTCCGTCATCACGCTGGTGTCGAAGGTGGTGTTGGAGGGTATCCAGCCGGTCGCATCCCAGAATGCCTTGAGCCGCTCGGGCGAATTCAGGTATTCGAGGAAAGCAGCCGCCGCCTTCGGGTCCTCGGCGTTGCTCGAAATGCCAAGTCCCTGCACGTCAAGCAGCGGCTGGCCGCCGAGCTTGCCCTTGCCGAACACCGGCATGACCATGACACCGACCTGTCCGTCGGAAGCCTTGAGATCCGCTGGCAGCCTGGTGCCGATGGACTGACCCATGGCGAGCTTGCCGGCAGGCACCAGGTCGATGCCCGGGTAGAGTTCGAGCGACGACATGTCCTTGTTGAGGTAGCCCTTGGTCTTCAGCTCTTCCAGCTTGACCCAGTGCTCGTGATACTTCGGATCGCGGAAGTCCTTGTCGCCGATGAAGAGTTCGACCGCCTCGCCGAGCGAATCGAGGTTCTGCGGCAGCGCGTGGCTGATGTACCATTCGCTCCAGTAGCCGTCCTGAATGCCGCCGCCGAGCGGCTCGATGCCGGCCGTCTTCAGGGCTTCGCAGGTGGTCAGCAGTTCGTCCCAGGTTTTCGGCGGCGCGTTCGGGTCGAGCTTTGCCTGCTCGAACAGCTTCTTGTTGTAGATCCACAGCATCGGCAGCGGGTACCAGCCGACGCGGTAGGTATCGCCGCCGAAATTCGACAGCTTGGTCGGCGTGGATGCCGTCAGGATCTCGGGCTTGATCAGTTCCTTGAGGCCCTTGAGGTAGCCGAACCACACGCTTTCCATGTGGTAGATGCCGTTCCAGAGGTACTGGATGTCAGGCGC